>FUIF01017248.1_pt1 | contig 45980 bp, 99 predicted proteins | sample 1003461 | NCBI WGS metagenome assembly FUIF01 (sample SAMEA80401918, study PRJEB19352) | marine metagenome
ACTGGGACGAGGACGCCGGGATCGTGCGCTGGCCTCCCGAGAAGGTGGAAGACCGACCAGGCTGGCTCCTGGTCGACTGCGGTTGCTGCAACGGTTTGCTCTGGGGCACTTCCCAGCCGGTGGAGTGCGACTCCTGCCGGGGAACGGCAAGGCTCTGGGTCCACGAGGAATCCCGGGTGATTGCCGAGTACCCAGGGGGACCTCTCTGGGGAACCTACGCGGGGGAATTCTGATGCTGATTGGCATCTGGATCTGGGTCTGCGCCATGCTCGTGCTCGCCGGCCTCGGGCTCATCACGATCTGCGGAGTCATTCTGGCGGCGTGGGATCCGCCCGGCTTTTGGGAGGACGACTGATGGATCCGATCCTGTTTCTGATGCTCGCCGGGGTGGTCGCGGGAGCCTGCTGGGCCTGGTCCGAGTTCTGCGACCGAGTCGTGAATCCATGGATTCGAAGGAAGTGGGGTCCGAAGGGATGAATCAGCCCCTGACGCCGGCCGCCTACCGAGAGTTGGTCTGGGGAGACATCGAGTGGCTGGACACGATGCCCCGCTCCTTGGAGAGGGGCCACATCCGGCTGATCCTGGAGCATCAGATCCGGGACGCCGAGGAGATCTGCGAGAAGCGTCGCCTCAACTTCCGGGGCCTCGCCAAGAAGTCGGACCTCAAGGAGGCGGCGCTCCGACTGGTCCGGGAGTGCCCGGGAATCCGGGTTAGTGAGTTGGCGGAAGCTCTCGACATCGACGGGCCAGTGGCTTTCGACCTGGTGGACGAACTGCACGAGAGTGGGGACCTCGGACATGAGCCCTGATGGCATGAAAGAGATGCCGCGCGATGAGGCACTGAGGCTGGCCCGACGGCTTGGGAAGGACGGCCGGAGGCGCTTGCGGGAGTCGCACAAGCAAGCCCTTCGGGGCGAGGGGCAGACGCTGGAGGAAGTCGAGCGCGACCTGCTCCCGCCCGGCTACATCGAGGCGGCTGCCGAGTTCATCAGGACGGCCCCCAAGGCGGTCGAGTTCGAGGACGCCGATCCGGATCCGGAGGACGGGGCGTCAGCCCAGGAAAAGTGACTGGCCAGTAGGGGAGCGGAGCCTCACGCTGACGGCGAGGGGTCGGATTAGATACCCGGCAGAGTCCCGGCAATCCGTTGGGTCTGGCTCTGCTCCCCGCTTTCCCGGTGGAACCGGCCTGAAGGATGGGACAGCCCTGCACACGTTTGCAGCCCCGATTTCGGCACCTCCACCCAATCGGCAACACCCCCTCAGAAGACCAGACCCCTCAAAAATCGGCACCCTCCTGTGAGTACCAAGAGTAGCCACAGGAACCGAAGCCACTCCAAGGTCCCCCTGGTACCTCCAGTACCGGTCCCACCAGCCACTCCCCACACACCATGACCGTTCCGTCATGACCAAAGGTTCAGGCTGAAGGATGGGACAAGAGTTACCAATCGTATGCGACCGCCGTGCCGTCAAGGTCGAAATCCAGAAATCTGATCGTCGTAAACCCATGCCCCGCAAACACTTACGGCGACTGAGAAAGAGTTGTGTTTCTAATCTGCATGAACGATCGGTCAGGCTCGGTTTGAACCCATCGTCATGCCCCGGAGGCTCGCTCTCCTCCTCCTGGATCGATCACTCCGGGGGCTCCCTGGGGAGTCGACGAGATCGTTCCTGGGGCTCGGGGGCTCTATCGAGAGGTTGCGAGACCGTCCCCCCAGGTCCGGACCGGTCCGTATTTGTGCGAATTCGGCCCACTCTAGTGCTGATTTGGCCCCATTTGGTCCCACTCAGTCGCTTTATGCAGCATATTCATGCGCAAAAGTGAGCGGTTAGGCCCCAAAAAGGCCGGTTTGAGGCCATTTCGGACCAAAATCGCCTAGGGATTTCTCGGATGGATATGCAGAGCCCCGAATGGGCTCGGGGGCCTACGGTTTCGGTCCGCAGAGCGTCCCTGCGCGAGGCCCGGGGGCTTTATCGTTCGGTTTCCAAACCGTCCCGGGGGCTTGAACTATCTGTGCGGAAACCGTCCCTATGGAGCGCCCTCCGCACTCGTTCGGGACCCGCACAGGAGCGGCATCCGCACCATGACCGAGAGTGCAAACCGCACCATGTCCATTTGGTCAGGTTCGGAAAGCGCCCGTTGAGGATTGGTGGAGAGGTGGCACGCCCTGTGCTACGCGTGCGCCGTTCCTCTCTCCGCAGACGTTTGCAGCGCTGTTTCCGACCGTCTTCGAAAGAAAGCCGGAAAGTCGTTGACTAAGGCGCGTCGTCGTGCTAGATTCTGTGTATCGACGCTCGGGGAGCACGCCGAGCCCAACCGACCGAGGAAACGCGCCCATGCTCTCTAACCACACTCCTCCCGAACTCCGGAGCGACACCGAGAGAGTGCGGGTTGTGTACGACACCGAGTACACTCCCGAGGGATCGTTCGCTTACGACACTCCCGAGGAAACCGCCCGCGCGGAGCGGGAGGAGCGCGCCGATCTGGAATCGGGCGAATACGTCGCGGTCGGCGTGATCGTGGAGACGGCGTGTTCGACGTGCGGAACGTGGGAGCACTCGGACTCGGTGTGGGGATGCGTCACGAAGAACGACGCCCGCGGAGCGCTGGCCATCGCTCGGGAGTTCGGGCTTTGACCCGGCGCGAGTGGCTCCGGGAGATCCTCCCGGCCGGGCTCGCAATCCTCGCCATGATGGCGATTGCGATTTGCGCCTAATCCGGTCCCTCTCGATTTTCTCCCGATTGACTCTTGACTAAGGCGGATCGTCGGATAGGATTCGGGTCGAAGGATGGGACAACGAAACCACACGGAGACGCGCCAAATGACCACCGAAACCGAGACCACCGAGACGACGGAATCCGTCCTCCGGGAGATGCTCGCCGAGAACACGGGAACGCACTTCCTGGACTCCGGCGGGGACTACGGCCGACACTGGCAACAGAACCAGGGGCGCGACTTCAGCGCCGAGCCGGAAACCCTCGTGGAGTTCACGACGTGGAACGATCGCGAGCGAGCCCGCTTGTGTGTGGAAGTCACCCACAACGTCTACCACTGGCTTCGCCAGCGTCTGGAGTTCAATCCGGAACTCGACGCGTCGTGGCAAGCATGGTGCGCCGAGAACGGCGAGGGCGGACAGCTTGATGCGATGCAAGGATTCGTGGACGCGCTCCAGGAAGGGTTCCGGGAGGAGATCGAGCGTTCGTGCATCGTGGACGGCGCGCACGGAATCCACTCCGGGCCGTTGCTGGCGGAGCGGATCGACCGAGACGCACTGACCGAGGACGTTTCTGACGAGACGTGGGCGGACTTGGCCGACGTGGATTCGGAGTGGCACGACGACGCGTTCCGCGAAGTCCTATCGGTGTGCCGGATCGAGCACGACGACGGGACCGAGACCCGATGGGAGACGTGCCCCGACGGCGGCGGAGTGTTCGAAGTCCGGGCCCGATGGGTGGACGCTCGCGAGTGCGGCGGAATCTACAACGACGGCGAGCCGTTCACGCATAACACGTACAACGGGGAAGATCTGCTTTCCCAAACACTCCAGTTCATCTATTGGACCGACGAGGACGGGGCGCACGTCTTGCTCCAGATCCACGGCGGCGCCGACGTGCGGGGCGGATACACCGATGCCCGCGTTTTCGACGTGGGCGGGCCGATGGGCGACGACGGCACCGAGATTTTCGATAACGCCCGCGCTTCAGTCTACGTGGACGAATCGACCGTTCGCCCCGCGCCGGGAGCCGGCACGCCGTGCCTTCCCGGGTTCGAAGCATGGGGCGACACTCGGCCACATCCGAACGCGCTTTGCTGGGATTCCGACGACGGATGCACGTTCCGAGGAACGGCGCGGGAGATGATGCCGGACGGGTCCTATGACGTTCCCGATCTGGAATCGTTCGAAATCGTCAAGTTCTACGAGGACGATTCGGGGATCCAGCGGGCCGCCGACGGCCGACCGTTGGACGACGTGCGCGGAACCGGCGTTCTGTGTGTCGACGACGACGGAAACGCATGGTGCGCACTGACCGGCGGGCGACTGCTCGCGGCCCCCTTTTGATGCGGGGGGATCAACTCGCGCGGGCCCTTGACAAGCTTCCGGCGGACGTGCTGAAACTCCCGGTTCGCTTCGAACTCGTCGATACGGACTCCCTGGATTGGGACGTGATCAACACCGAAGCGCACACCGATGGCAAGCTCCAGGCGGACGGAACTCTCCGATGGTTCGTGCTGGTCGAAGGGCGCAAGGTCCCGATTCGTGGAGATGCTCGCGTGCGGCAAGACGGCGGGGAACTCGTCGTGTCCGTGGGCGTCGGCGGGATCGATCCGAACACGACGGGAACGCCGGTCCACGACTTCGACCAAGGTCCGCCGGAGGACCCGCACGAATACGACACGGGGAGCCGGATCGGGAACGCAATCATGGGATGGATCTACGAGAACAAGCGCCGATATCGGCGTCGATGACTCCCCCGGGGGACCGGGGCGCCCGCTGGGCGGCGGGACGCTCCGGCCCCTTTTTCTTCGGAAAGCTATTGACTAAGGCCGATCGTCGGAGTAAGGTAGTCCCATCATCGAACGGCGACACGCTCGCCCCGACCAAGGAAACGCGCCCCATGAACTCGCCCGAACTTCAGCACCGAATCCGAGCCCGCCAGCGGGAAGAGGACGAATCGATCGCCGGATGGATCCAGGCGGATCGCATCTCCCGCCGGATCGGCTACCGACTCGACCGCAACGGCCGACGGGGCCGCAAGTCCCGCCGAGCGTTCACGACCGAGGAACGCCGCAAGATGTCGCGCGGAAGCTTCCCCCGATGAGGACCCTCCGGGAGACGACGGACGCCGTTTTTGACGCGCTCCAAGCGCACGCGCAACGACTCAACGACTTGAGCCACGTTGAGGAACAATGGCGGGTCCTCGGATTCGCCGACGGGATGAACGGGGCCCCGGATGCGGAAGCTTCCGAGGATCCGGAGTACGGTCGGCACTATCGCGCCGGACTCGACGCCGCACGGAGGGTTTTCGAATGATGCGCACGATTCCCAGCAACACGGACGACGTGCTAGACACGCGAGACTTGGTCGAGTACGCCGAGGAACTCAAGGGATCGCTCCCTTTCGAGTGCCCCGAGTGTCTGGAGTACTTCGCCGAGCCCGACGAGGACGGCGATTGTCCCGAGTGCGGGCACGATTCGCCGAGCCACAACGCCGACGCCGACGAATCCTCCGCCGAGGAATACGCAGGACTCGTTGCCTTCCTGGAAGAAGTCGAAAGCTACTCCGGAGACAGCTTGACGTGCGGAGTTGCGCTCATCGCGGACGACCATTGGGAAGACTACGCAAAGCAGTACGCCGAGGACGTGGGCGCCCTGGAATCGGGCGCGGGCTGGCCGCATTCGTGCATCGATTGGGAGGCCGCCGCCGAGGAACTCCAGATCGACTATTCCTCGGCCGATTGGAACGGCGCGGAGTATTGGTTCCGCTGAAATCATTGGGTCGGCCCTCCGGGGGCGGGTTTCGTTGGCGCGTTTCCGCGCTCTCGGAGGGTTCGGCTTTCGCCCTGCAAACGTCTGCAAAGTTTCTCGGATTTGACTAAGGACAAACGTCGGTCCATCCGATAATACTAACGGAACGGGGCAAGGAACCGCCGAGCCCCCACGACACGCAAGGAAACGCGCCATGATGAACCCGAACGACGACTTCGCCGCTCTCGACTCCGCCCCGCTGCTCGATTCCGAGGATTTCGCGTTCCTCGCCGCCGACGACTTCGACGCCGAGTGCGTCGAATTCACGGACGCCGAGAACGACGCCGACGACGGCGAATCCTTCGATCTGGAAAGCTTCCTCCGATGATCGCCACCACGGCAATTGCCGCCGGGATCTTCCTCGGCGCATGGCTCGGAATCGAAGCGTTCCTTTCGGTGCTGGAGCGATGATGCTTCCCAGGAAGGGCCCCGCCGCTCGAATCGATCGCGTCGTTTGCGCACTCGTCGAATTCGCGATCCGTTGGACTCCGCGACCCGATCCCGCCGCCGAGCGGGAGCGCTTCCAGCACTGGCGCCGCCAGCGCCGTTGCCGACTCGCCCGCGCCGCCGGGCCCCGCCTACCATGATTCGCCGCGCTCTCCGATGGGTGCTGGAAGAGAACGACCGAATCCGGCTCCGCCGGGAACGCCGGATGTTCTCGACACTGGCCCGCCGCAAAAAGGGCCGAGTGGAGCGGGCCCGGGCCACCGAGAACGGCCCGACCTACGAAGTTCGAAACGGCGCGATTGTGCGCCGAAAGGACGCCCCGAAATGACCCGCCGCCAACCTCTCGACCTTTCGAAGCTTCCCCCGATCCCGGATCACCTCAAGGATCCGACGCCTACGCTCGACTTCGACGAATCGCCCGCCTCCGGATGCGAGTGCGGCGAAGCCTACAGTAACCGCCCGGAGGGAGTCCCTCGGTGCGCCTACTGTGTCGACGGAGTGTCCGCCCTGGAATCCGGCCCCCTCAAGGACGCCGCCAGCGGGCCCCCTTCCCAGGACGACCGCATGCGGGAACGTGCTCGGGAGCAGTACGGGGAGCCGGGCTCTGTGGAGATCGATTCCGGGGCTCCCGTGATCTCGTGTGGCGATGGCTCCGCATGGGTTGCCGCATGGGTCCTAGTGGAGCCGGGAGAATGAGCCGGCCCACGTTCCAGCGCACCACCACCGATCCGACAATCGATCCTCTCTCCCTGGACTCCGAAGCACTCAAGGCGGGAGCCACACTGCGGGAGTCGTGGGAGATCAACACGACCAAGGGAACAGAGCGGCGTTCGTGGCCCGCCCTACTAGCCGCACTGAGGAACTTCCCCGGCACGTACGTACTGACCGAGCCAGAGTACCGGTTCGTATGGGCAATGAAGGAAAGGGCCCCTAGCGCACCATAGGGGGGCGGTGCTGAAAGAGATCGAGTTCGGTTTCTGCACGCAGTGCGGATGGTGAACCCCACACGCTCCGTGCGGAAATCGAACCGACCGGGCCCAACACACCTCTACCTTGAGCTCTACGAAACGAGAATCTGGGAATCCACCGCCCACTCGCCTGCAATCGCATCCACCGTCTGCACCGCGCCCCCAACCGCCCTCAGCGACCCAACCAGTCCATCGAGGCCCCACCACCTCTGTGAGAGGCCGCGAGCCAATACCGCCCAAAAATTCTGAGCCCAATTTCGAAACTCACTATTGACTAATGACAGTCGTCGTGGTAGGATCTCTTTCACGATCGAGACGCCAACCAGGAGACGAACGATGCGACACCGTCTTACGCGCCAGCTCAAGAAGGCCATCACGGGACGGTGGGGGTACGCGTTCAGGCTTCTCGGGAAGCGGGCTCAGGCGGGGGAGATCGCTTTGGAGGTGATGGGTGTGATCTCTGCCCGCGCGGAGGAGGACAACGAGACCTGCGGGCAGCTCCACAAGCTGTTCGAGGACACCATGAAGGAGATGGGAGTGGAGCGGTGAGCAAGCCCAGAGTGTTCGAGTTCCGGACCGTCCAGGGAGACGGGCAGGACGGGTTCATGAACCGGTTCCGCGGCCTGATGCTGGCGGCGCGAATGTCCATCCGACCCGGGCTGTGGCGGGTGACGATCGAGAAGGTGAAGGAGTGATGCCGACGGAGAAGTACGAGGTTCGAGCCCGCTACATCCGCGAGGCGGTGCTGTGGGTGGAAGTGGAGGAGGGCGGCAACCCTTACGTCCGGGAAGAGTGGCTCGACCACGTCCAGGAGGGTGCGGACTCGTCTCCGAAGGTGGAGGTCGTTTCGGCGACGCCTCTCCCAGACCCCCTACCCGCGGAACGGAAGGAAGAGTGATGCGAGTTCGAGTGGCGTTCACCGTGGACGTGACGGACGAGTTCCGGCGGGCGCTGCGGTTCCGCGAAGGGCGGGAAGGGCTGGCGACCCGAGAAGAGATCGTGGAGCACTACACCCAGATCGAGACTTCGACGGACGACGACCTCCTCCTGGAGTACGAGGAAGAGCGCGACGCGACCGAAGCCGCTGGAGAAGAGGAGACCAACCCGTGACCACGACGCTGGCGATGGACCTGGCGGAGGCGTTTCTGGAAGCGCTTCAGCATCCCGAGGACTGCGAAGTGCTGCTCTGGAAGGAGCGGGTGAAGGTGTTGGAGGAGCACTTCGTCGAGGACCGGGCTTCCCTTCCCGACACCGTCCGTCGCATCTTCCGCGCGGCTTACGAGACGAAGCTTCAGCGCGTGGCCCGGGAGATGGAAGCACTCCCCCTGGCCGACCCGAAGGAGGCGGGGCTCGACCCGACGGTTCGCCCCCTCTACTTCATGCTGAACATGATCGACGGTGTGTGGGCACCGGCCTACAACGGCGAGGAGAGCAAGGCTGGCTGGGCGACGTTGGGGATCCGGTACGAGGACGGCTCGACCGAAGCCATCCCCTGCCGACCGGGACGCTGGGCCCACTGCGATGCGGACGGCCGACCTTCGATGCCGGGAGCGTGGGACTGATGCCCGACCTCTTCTCGAGAGTGACGACAGACAACCGCCGCGGGCTCACCATGCGCGTCGAGGTGTTCTTCCTGGAATCCCGCGTCGCCGAGATCATGGCCTACAACCTGGTGTCGATGGGGACGCTGCTGCCCACGACCAAGCCGAAGATCCGTGAGCAGCTCCGCACCTTCGTGTCCTACTACGGAGAGTGCCAGCAGGAGATGCCGTGGGAGAGCTACGGCCCCGACGAGAGAGAACACTTCGATCAGGCGTGCGAAGACGCCGAAGAAATCCTGGAGGGACTGGAATGAAGCTCACGTTCGAAGGCTCCTGGCCCGACATCCAGCGGGAGATGCGTGCGTTCTTGGGCCTCCCGAAGCGAGACGAGGCCGAGGTCGTCATGACCGTTCGGAACGTCTACATGCCGGAGGGCCAGAAGATCCAGGCGATCAAGTTCGTCCGGGAGGCGATGGGCCTCACTCTGGTGGAAGCCAAGAGGTTCGTCGAGAACGAGTGCGAGTGGCAGTCTCCCCCTCTCTCGGAGGAAGCCTGATGGGTCTCGCGTTGGGCACTGTTTTCCTCGTGGGACTGAACACCGCGATGATCTACGTGATCGCCACGGTGGTTGCTGAGAACCAGATCAAAAAGCTGAAACAGGAGCTGGGCTATGGAGTGGGTGACCAACGGGACGAGTCTCAGTGACCCGAGCTGGGAGGAGCTACAGATCGTCCCGATCTACGTTCGAGAGAAAGGGGACGCTGCGCTTCGCGAGCACTACGGTCGGATGCGCAAGTACTTCCAGTCCATGGTCGAAGGAGATCCCCGCGGCTCTTCGCCGGAAGACGTGCAGCGAATGAGGGAAGAGGGACTCGTGGGCTTCTACAAGAAGGACAGCGATGAAGAAGCGACCTCGTGATTCGCAGCGAGAGGCGGTCTACCGGTGGGAGCGCGCGATCTTCCCTCCCTTCAAGGAGGAGCTGACCCTCGATCAGTGCGAGAAGCTCGTCCGCAAGGTCTGGCGCGAGTACACCAAGGGCGACCGCTTCGTCACGGCCGACCCGCCCGTGGTGAAGGACGGGCGAGGCACGTCTTGGGCTCGCGGCAGCCGGCGCCGAGTGACCCTCCCCGATGGGCCCGCAACAAGCCCGTCGTCCTTCACGAGACCGCGCACGCGATCCTCGACTTCCACACCGGAAGGCAGTTCGCGTCGCACGGCCCCGAGTTCGCGACTCTCCTCCTGGACCTCTTCGCTCGGTACGCGAAGGCCGAGAAGGGGAAGGCGCGGCAGATGGGGATTCGACAGAAGCCAAGACGTGTGAGGTTCGCCACGGCAGCGGCCCTCGACGAAGCGATCGGAACGCCGAAGAACTGGGTGAGGTTGGCCGGATGAAGCTCCTGGAACTCCAAGAGATCGCGCGGATGGGCCTGATGCAGTACGACCAGGCGACCACCGACTACATGGTCCGGCGCCTCCACGAGATGGGGATGGCGACCAGGCAGCGGGCTCGGATCCTCAACCTGGCCGCCCGACGCCAGTACCCGTCGAAGAAGGACTACCGACGGGCTCAGGTGCTGGCCTCCCGGCGGTTCATTCGGTTCCGCAGCGACGACAAGAACGCGGTCGGGATGCCCCGACTGGAACTCGTGGAGCCGGTGGTCTGATGCCGGCTTTCGAAGTCTGGTGTGAGGGACATTGGGCCCAGGGAAACGAGGAGTTTCCGACGCCGGCAAAGTTGATGGGCACGTTCGAGGCCGACAGCTTTCGAGAGGCGTGTCTGAAGTGGTATCGGACACTCGAAGACGACTACTCGCGGGAGTGCTTCAACGCAGAGGCGCTGACCTTCTGGAGTTGCCGCTTGTTCGACAACGAGGCAGACGCCCGGAGGGCGCACGGATGACGGTGAGCGAGATCAAACACCTGTTCTGGAAGACGCTCCGTCCTACCACGGACAACAAGGGCCGCAGTGTCGTTCGGAAGGTCTACGTCGACCACATCATTCAGGAAGCGAAAGAGTTCCTGGACAGCGACTCGCTTCAGGTTCTTGCGTGGCCCTCGCCTCCGGAGGAGGGAGTGTTGTGCAGGAAGGGGTTCCCGAAGGGTGTCCGAGTCGGACCGGACGGTTTCGCAGTAGAGCACGAGGCGGGTTGGCGTCAGGTAGGCCGCTCCGAAGACTCCCCGATCCGGGAGGCGTGGGAGCGGTTGTGCGAACAGTCGCAGCCACGGAACAGTCTTGGAGTCAAGATTTCGGAGATCACGATCGCTCCACCCGACGGGCTCTACCTCTTCGTGGAGTTCTCGCTCCAGGTATGGATGGAGTACGGAGATCAGCTCCCCGGGCTGGGACAACTCCTCCCCGTCGAGGACGTGACGGAACTCTGGAGGGAGGAAGCTTCCGTTCTGGCGTGCATCCGACCGCCCGCAACGATGACCACTTTTGAGAGGGCTCAGGCAGTACTGGAAGCGTGCGGCGCCCAGTCCCTCCGGTTCACCAGCGCCACCGAGACCCGCTGGGTTGATCGCCAATTGATGGAGGGGGTCTAGTGATTCTGCTGGGAGAAGAGGGGACTGAGTGGGCCCTCGGCTGCGAGCACCTTCAGGTGTGGACGCATCCGGCCCCGCCCGAGATCAGCGTCATGCTCTGCGTAGTCGGCGGCGAGCCGTTCCTCCAGGCGACCACCAAAGAGCGTCGCGCGGAGACGGCCAACGTCATGTTTCGTCTCGTCGACTGGGGCCACCGCCCTGGCTGGGGCCGGCCCCTCCACCGAGAGCAGGACAAGCCGATCGCCGAGGCGTGGGAGGTGTACTGCGACTTCTTGCACGGGCCGGACTGCGCAATCACCCAGAGGAGGCAGTTCGAGGAGCGGCGAAACTCGATCCACGGCATGAGGCTGGAGCGGAAGGAGGAGTTCTGTAGTTGGGGCGCCCCCGAGTGCCGCGAGCCGGACGACGGCCTCTACCTGGCGGTGACCGAACTGGTGCGGACGGTCCCGGCCCACGGCACCTGGGACGAGTACGACGTGACGGAGATCTATCCGATCGTGGAGGTGACCGAGGAGTGGGAGGTGAGCCCAGAGGGGGCGAAGTTGATGGCTCATGCCCGAGGGCACTGCCTGCGGTTCACGGCACCGAGCCAGGAGTGCTGGTACCGACCGCCCGAGGAGACCGACGACTTTCCTCTTGACTAACGACCGTCGTCGTGATAAGGTAGTTTCAGCATCGAGAGGGCGGACCCAGTGAGCCGCGGACTCGAAGAAGAGCGGGGCCTACTGAGTACGCGCCCCGGAGCCACCAAAGCGACTCTTCAGACGGAGGATGGACCCATGCGATGAGACAGATCCAGGACCCCAAAGAAGTGTCGTAACACGGACACGGTCGGTCGACTCTCCCCCTGAGCCGGCCGGCCGTGCTTCATTCAAGGAGAAGGGCGATGTCGACGCGGAAGAAGCCAAAGGCAGAGATTCCGAAGCTGGTGATCACCGAGCCTTTGGTTCGGGCGTGGCTGACCTACTACCTGGTAGAGCATCTGAACTTCCACGCGTCGACCGAGGTCGAGAGGATCGACTGGGAGAAGGACGACCACATCGTTCTGCACTTGGATTCTGACGAGGCGAGCTGATGCTCAAGTACACAATCGAGTTCAAGGTGGAGGTCGAGTGCGTCGAGGCCGATGCGGTGAGGTCGGCAGTGGCGACGACCTACGGAGCGATTCGAGAAGTCACCGGATTCAAGTCGGCCGAAGTTGTCGTGAACGACGAGGGCAACTGCGAAGTGGCGACGATCAACCTCACGGCTGGGACCAAGGTGGAGAAGGGGGACTGATGCTGGAGCTTCAAGAGGCGGAACAGCTTCTGGAAGAGTTGGTCGCGTCCAAGACGTTCGTCGACAGCAGCGACTGGCTCCGAGGAGACGTGCCGTGAATCGGGCTGAGCCTCTGCGAGTTGCGTGGGGCCCTGATCCGGAAGCCGAACCCCTACTCGGCTTTTCCCTACACGATGGATGAGAACGGGTTCGATTGCTGGCTCCAATCCAGCGACGACCTAGACGAGCTAGTTGGATTGGGAGAGACCCACGAGAACGGTTACTGCACCATGTCGAATGCGGACATGGAGAGGAGCCTCCGAGAGTACATCCGCAGTCTGGAAGAGATGGAGGAGCCCGATGTCTCGTGAGAGTCGGATCAAGACCATCGCCCACGGCCTCCGACAGTGCGTCGAGCGCGATCCCGAGAGCCTGAACCGCATCCGTCAGTACTGGGAAGAGAAGGGCCAGTTCGCGGGCCACTCCATGGTTTGGGATCCCAAGCGCAAGTGTGGCTGACCGATGTACGCAGCTCTCCCGGAGGGAAAGCGAGCTGAGCTTCGGGATGAAGCAGAAAACAGGACTACCTTTGGCCTCCTCAGGTGTGCTTGGGGGGAGAGCTTTGACGAGAACCCCTCGGTTCGGGTCGGTAGGTATTGGCGTCACTACGACGTAGAAATCGGCACCAGGGAGAACGACGAGGTGATCATGGAAGCGGTGGAGCTTCTCGAAAAGGAGCAGGGCTGATGCAGATCAAGGTCAAGGTCGGAGAGTTCCAGTGGTCGGCTGAGGTCGATGAGGACGGGGACAACTGCGTGACACTGGCGACGTTGGCGTTCAGCACGGCTGAGGACGCGCTGGCCGCTGGGATTGCCTTCGAGTCTGCGCGTGTCGGCCTGAAGGCCCGGGTCAAGGTCTCCAAGGACGGGTGTGTCGCTGGAGTCGTGGATCCGAACGAGGCCGAGAAGGCGACCGGTGATTGACCAGCTCGACATCGACCGACTCCACCAAGCTCTCGGCCACGGTGACTTCCCTGTGCAGACGCGCGGCTGCGGCAAGACCACGGCGGCTGCGGTCTGCACGTTGCAGCACGCGGACTTCGACGTTCCGAAGGTTGCATACCTCTTGCCGCAGATGAGGTGGCTGATGCACACCAAGGAGCTGTTCGAACAGGTGGCAGAGGCGATGGGCTACACCGTTCGGTGGGAGTCCAAGACGACGATGGTGGTCGACGAGAAGATGCGCGTCGAGTTCATCGCGAAGGCAACCGGCGAGCACAAGGTCATGGCCCTTGGCCGAGACGTGCCGTTGATCGAAGACAGGGACTGGAGCGAGGACGGCTGGTGACAGAAGAACAGGTTCTGAAGCTGTTGTCTGGCAGCGAGGCGTTCGTGACGGCGCTGGCCAAGTTCGTGCGTCGAGAAGCGATGCTCAAGGAAGCGCTGCACGCGATTGCGTCTGGCCACGAAGAGCCTTCGGACTACGCCGGTCAGGTGCTGAAGCGGGTCGAGCAGGACACCGTCTACAACAACGGAGGTGAGGCGTGAGGTCTCGACGCAAGCGACTCAACGGAGAGTACCGCCGCAGTCTGGGACGGCTCGGCGAGCTGAACACCCTCCTGGCTCGGTCGGACTGGATCTACCGTGGCGACGACCTCCAGTACGACGGCCTGGACGACGCGCGCAGCGAGCGCCGTCGACTGCGGGCTCGGGTCAGTGAACTCTACCGGTCTGGAGCAACCATCCTTTGAGTAAGCGGGTCATCCGGGTCACTACGACCAAGAAGACGGAAGAAGACATCCAGCGCCTCCAGAGGATCCTGGAGTGCGACCTGACGAGTGCGTTCAGGAAAGCCTTTAGCCTTCTCCATGTGTGCGTGGAGGCGGAGCTGGAAGGCGGCCGGGTGATCCTCGAAGACGGCGACGGGAACCAGTCCCGTCTCAACGTGTGTGGCGGGCCATGACGAAGATCGAGTGGACGGACGAGACGTGGAATCCGGTAACGGGTTGTAGGAAGGTGTCCGAGGGATGCCGGTTCTGCTACGCCGAGCGCGACTTCCCGCGCGTGTACGGGAAGGAGCGCAAGTTCACCGAAGTGGCACTCCACCACGACCGGATGGACAAGCCCCTCCGGTGGCGCCGGCCGCGCTTCGTCTTCGTCAACTCGATGTCCGACCTCTTCCACGAGGACGTGCCCGAAGACTTCATCCGCGACGTGTTCCTGGTGATGTCCAAGGCTCGGAAGCACACCTTCCAGGTGCTGACCAAGCGTCCCGAGCGCATGGCCCATCTGCTCATGGCTTGGAACAGGGACGGCTTGACCTACCGCGAGGGATGGACCCGTCGAGGCCCTCCTCCGAACATCTGGCTCGGAGTCTCCGTCGAGAACCAGAAGGCAGCCGACACCAGGATCCCGATCCTCCTCAGCACGCCGGGATCGGTGCGCTTCCTGTCGTGCGAGCCCCTCCTGGGACCGGTCGACTTGGCCGACATCCGGAATCCGAGAGGTCGGATGGACGGTGAGCCTGCGATCCTTCACTGCAACGCCCTGACAGGGTTCCGGGCGACGAGTGCGTACTCCTGCGTGCGAGAGCCGGCGATCGACTGGGTCATCGTCGGCGGGGAGTCCGGACCCAAGGCTCGTCCGATGCACCCGCAGTGGGCCAAGTCCCTGCGGGATCAGTGCGTCCAGGCAAAGGTCCCGTACTTCTTCAAGCAGTGGGGCGAGTGGGTGGCTCCCGACCAGGTGGATGGGGGCGTCGATCTTGACCTCCTGGCTAGCGCGAGGAAGGTCAAGGCGGTGCTTCCGGACGGTCGGTGGGTCGACCGCGACGCGATCATCCCGGAGGGAGCCGTGGTTCTGACGCGCCCGGGCAAGAAGGCCGCCGGCCGACTCCTGGACGGCAAGGAGTGGAGCGATATGCCCGAGGATAGCTCTTGACTAAGGGCTGTGGTCGTGGTAGGATCTGCTTCACTTCGAATTCAGTCCGGGAGCTGCTATGGATCAGCCAATCGATGCCCTCGACGTTCAGTTCCGCGGAATGGCGGAGGTGATGCTCAAGGACGCGTTGAAGAACATCGGTGATCTCACCGACCAGAACTTGGTGGATGTGCTAGGGGCGCTGCTCGACAGTCGGGCGCGTGCCGGGACTCCCCACTCACACGACGGGGAGCTGCGTCAAGTGCTGCGCTGGAAGCGTCGTCGGATGCGCAACAGAGAGGAGTGCGTCTGATGTCGCGGGAGAGTCTCCGCAAGCGGTGGCCGCTGCCGTTCGACCAAGATTGATGCTGCAACGATACGACGGAACGAAATGGGTTCCTTACTTCGAACCCGATCAGGGGGATGACATGAGCGACGCCAGGACCATCACGATCACCCTTCCGGAGTTGGCGTTCCAGCAGGTCGGCTGGTCCCACTCCATCTGGGTGAGGTGCCCCTTCAAGCAGGTGTCTGGTACGAAGGCTCGCGTCACGGTGGGTCGTCGGAACGCGCAGGAGCTTCTCGGTTGCCTCCTCAGAGTGCCTCGCACTCTGGGCACAGACGCCGATCACAAGATGATCGCGGAGGCCCGCAACGGCATCCGGGAGTTCATGAGGAAGGTGCCACTGAGGGCGGAGGACGACGACTACCAGGAGATCCTCCTCACGCAGAGCCTGCTCGATCGCCTGCCCACCAACTCCCTGAAGCTTCGGATGGAGCTGTGTCCGCGAGAGCTGCTGAACAGCGGCCTGACCTCCATTCGGATTCCGTCGCGGCTGTGGTCACCGTGGATTGCGGCTCTCGAAGGGATGGTGATGGCAGACGCCAAAGAAGACCAGAGAAGGAACACGCAGGTCTCCATCTTGAAGCAGCGTATTCGCGGAGAGGGAAGTTCGAAAGAGAAGCAGAAGTCGACCAGCGTGGAGGGCAGGAAGCCGGAGCGCCACGCCGATGGGTCCGTGACTCTGCTCATCCCGTACCCGGCCTGGGAACACCTCGTCGACACGGACGTCAGGCTCACCTACGAGACCACGACAGAGCCGGCGGCAAGCGGCGCGGTCTGGGCAACGATCTCGCCGAGTCAGGCGGAAAAGTGGCGTGGAGCCCTCAAGAAGTACCCGGGACGACATACGAACCCATCGATCGCGTTCGTGTTGGGGGCGTTGCTGGCGATGGGGGACGCCCCGAAGACCGTGGAGGAGCGCATCGTCTTCAAGCCCAGGCCGGACGGCAACCTGAACTGGTGGGTGTCTGCGGACTGGGGGAGCGAGGTCAGCAACAGCGCCGAGACCGAGGAGAAGGCGGAGGCGGACTACGAGACTACGACCCTTCGGTTCTTCCCCGAAGGAGCCGACAAGACCATGGACGCGATGGAGGTGTGGGAGGATCCCGAGTGGATGCCCGACATCGGTGACATCGTCCGCTTGGGTGGAGAGCTGAACCCCGTCCAGATCCGAAGCCGCACCTTCATGAGCCAGACCACGGTGGTGCTGGAATACGGCCACCTTTCTTCTTGACTAAGCACGTCCGTCGTGGTAATGTCTGTCCCCAACGGTGAGGGCAGGACCCACCAAACCCACCAAACCCACCAAACCCACGAAGGGGTGCAGACATGTGCAAGGCGAAGTGTCGAGTGCGGGCTCTTCAGGACCAGGTCCACGCGCAGCTCGAAGAGGTGTCTCCGATCATCGAGGCGACGGCTTTGGCCATGAAGGGAGAGGACACCTACGTCCTGTCCGGGGCCGAGTTGGACGCCATCCGCTTCGCGTTGACCGTCGTCGTCGGAGACGTGCGGTTCCGCCAGGCGGAGAAGGATCCGGCATGAAGCTCGAAGTTGGCGAGGCCGTCACGATGCTGAGGTGCTTGGCGTCCAGCTATGACCCCATCAATCACTGGGAGGTTGTCGACGCCGACGGTGAGGTTCTTGCAGCCGGGATCGATTGCTCCGCAGAGGCCATCTGGCACCAGTGTCCCGACAGGGTCACCGCGGATGAGGTGCGCTGCGCTTTCCACGGCAGCAACGGCCTGACCAAGGGAAGCCTCCTGGACATGGTCAAGGACCGGATGGGATTGCTCCAGCAGGATCCTCCGGAGGCGGCGGAGTTGGAGGCTCTTCGAGAGCTGGACCGATGCGCCAACCGTGTCCTCTGGGTGAAGCCGGACGGACGGTTTTCGATTGCGGATGTTCTCGCCAGCGACCGGATGGTCACTGTCATGCAGGGACCCGACAGCCGCTCCACCGACCGGGATGATTGGAACGACTTTGGCCAGGCGATCATGGCTGTGCGCCACGCGAGGAAGGAGAGCTGATGGCCAGGCAGAAGTGGACGATCGAGATCGAGGTCGACGACACTTGGGTGGCGGACGGGTTCGACATGGACGACGAGCGAGCGCACATCATGCTCCACGAGCACCTCCCCTGGGCTCGCGATCACGAGCTGGAGGCGCGCGTCACCAAGGCCCCGAATCCGAACGTGATCCGGAAGTTGCAGGGATACCCAGTGGAGGAGTCAGTGTGAGGCGAGCGATCAAGAACGCCAAGATCCTCAGCACGAAGTTGGGCCCCGAGGACCACGGCATCTTCAGTGCCTACGTCCACCTGAAGTACGGCGCTGGGCAGCAGGGCTTTGGCGGCTACGACTTGAGAGTTGGCGGCTCGGCGTACCAGTTCATTGACCGAGTCCTGAGGGCTGCGGGGGTCAACTGTTGGGAGAAGCTCCCAGGAACGCACGTTCGAGTCGACGCCGAGCATTCCAAGGTCCACTCCATCGGACACATCATCGACGACGACAAGTGGTTCGATCCGAAGGAGATGTACGAGGAGGAGTCCGATGAGGACGGGAGTTGACCGCCTGTCGACCAAGAGCGCGCGAGCAGAGGTCTTCCGGACGAACCTGATTCAGTGCGCCGAGCGAGACGAGGACGCGCTCGACCGGATGCTGTCCTACCACAAGGCAAAGGGTAGGTTCGCTTACGGTGGCGAGGTCTACGAACTAGGCTGCGGCTGACCGATGTACGCGGGGCTCCGTGTGAGCCTCCGCTCGAAGGTGAGGAAGTCCGACGGGAACTCCGACGTTCTGGCCGAGTGCTGGGGCGACGGTTTCCGGGCCGACGACATCGACTACGCCCTGGCGTTGGAGGAACGCGAGAACGACGAGGAGTTGCTTGTCGTGATCCGAGCCCTCAAGGAGGAGATGTGCCTGTGAACGACACGCTCTCTCCCAGAGAACGGAGGCTGCCCCTGTGGGCCCAGCAGACCATCGAGGGTCTTCGGCGCACGGCGATCAGCCAGATCAAAGAGATGAATCGACTTCGGCAAGCGCATTCGATCTTGACCGAACAGAAGGGGTGGCACACAGTGCCGTACCGGCCGCCGGACGTGGACACTCCGGCAGATCGGTGGATGCTGTTCTCGTTGTACACGAACGGGGCCCATCCGGTGTGCTCGCTAGGACCAGGAGACGTTCTCCTGGTCGGACGCAAAAACGAGGAAGAGAAAGACGGCGAGGGATGAAGACGATCAAGCTGGTGGACCTGATCCGCAGGAATGACCTGAAGATCACCGAGTGGGAGTCGGGGATCCGATGGCACGCGCGGATCGACGACCTGTGGGTCGAGGGACTTTTCGGCCGCTTCAAGCCGATCACGAAGGCGGCGATTCACTCTCCGGCTGCGCTCGCCAAGATCGCGCGGAAGCTGTCCGGACGGCGTTTCATCCTGATGCGCAACGGTAAGCCCGAGGACATGTACTACGACCGCGTCGAGTACAAGAAGGGTCAGTTCAACGAGTCCAGTGCGCTCGGCTGCATCGAGAAGATCGAGGGACCGCGGAGTGGCGTGGGATGGGTCTGCCTCGCCGCCGTGCTCATTGGCCTGGCGGGCGTCATCTACCATTCGATCACGGGAGCCTGAGATGATCTACAAGCCTTCCATCGACCTCGTCGACCTCGTCGGCCAGCATGGATTCGAGATCGAATGCTCCACAGACGGGAGCAGGCATCTCGTCACCTGTCCGCGCATCTTGGTGCGCCATCGGCTCGGGAAGTACAAGCCGGTCTCTGAGGTGGCTGGATCGGAGCCGCGCGCGCTGGAGAAGTACGCGCGGAGGATCTCGGGCGAGTCGCTGGTTTTGATGCTCGACGAGGGCCCTGTGGACGCGCGCTTAGACAACGTCGACTACATCCTCGGAGACTTCGGGGCTCGCGAGAAGAAGAGTCTTCTGAGGCAGGTGGGGAGCGGACGAGTGTCGCGCAGGGAGACGGCGTTCTTGCTGAAGCTCCTGCTCTTCGCACTCATGCTCATCTCAGGGACACTGCACCTCTTCACGCTGCTGGGCTGGATCCAGTGATCGAGGATCCTCCGCTCTGGGTTCTTCCGGTCGGCTTCCTCGTCTACCTGATCGGGTGCGCAGCGTCGGCGGGGCTGTTTTCCAGATTCGGGATGCTCTCGAAGTGTTCCACAGAGAGGGAGGCGAACGCACTGCTCGTGGTGTTCTGGCCCATCTCGGTGCCGATCACACTCCTCTGGAAGTTGTTGGTGCTGATCTACGAACTGATCTCCGGAAAGAAAGTCGAGGACTGATGCCTCCGATCGATTTGGGCCCCGTGTTCCTGTTTCTGTTCCTGGTGATCCTGGGGCTAGGCGGTGCGCTCCTGATCTCCATCTTCGACCTGTCCTGGACGCTCTGGCTCGGACGTGCCGGCTGGTTCGTTGGTGGCGCAATCGCCGGAGCGTGGCTGAGAGGCACGCTGGATCGGTGACGCCGATCGATAGGTGCTTGTCCCGCCTTCGCAAGCTGCTGCTCGTTCTGCACGCCCTCGGGGGCGTGGGTTTGGGCATGGCGATCTTCTGCGCTGTTCAAGGGGACTTTGCGGCTGGGAGCGCGTTCGCGGCGTTCTCGTTCTTGTGCCACAAGTTCGAAGGGTGGTGCAGAAGGGACTACAACCGGATCGTCGCGATGGTCAACGAGCAGAACGAGAGGCAGCGAGACCACTACCACGCCCTCCTGGGGGCACGGAGACGAGGAAGGGCGCTGGATCGATGAAGACTCCAGAAGAGAACCTGAAAGAGAAGGTGCGGCAGGTGGTCCAGATGGGTTGCCGGCTCCACTGCCACCTCGATCGAGAGTCGCGCACGGTGCATTTTCAGTACGAGATGCCCGAAGGGGCCGACGCGGACACCGAGGCGCTGGCTTTTGTGCGGTTGGGGAGGTGGTGGAGGCGATGGACGCCCTTCACATCCATCTTGGTGGCCACGGGATGAAACTGGCTCGACTTTCCACAGTCAAACCTTGACTAAGGCTACCTGTCGTGGTATAGTCGCGACGTATAGGTGGGCTAGACGAACCAAGGAGGAGAAGATGGACCTTTTGGTAGAGCTGATTCGAGAGTACCCGAGGGCCTCGTTCGCCTACGCTTTGGTCCTCGGCTTCTCTTTCGGGCTTGGGCTCGTCGGAGCGATTTGGCAATCGAGCTGCCAGTTCGAAACGCGAGTGGATCCCAAGCAGATCCCCTGGAGCTGGTGAAGTGGCCGAGGAGTTCGATCTCTACACAGGGCCATGCAAGGTCTGCCGAAGGCATAAGAGCCAGTCTGTTCCCTACGTGGACCAGACGTGTGGGTGCTGCAAGAAGTACCGACTGACCGAGGAGTGGCGGCCTTGCCCGTTCTGTGGAGATCGAGATCGACTCATCATCGCGCACGACGGACCGAAGAGCCCACTGATTCTGTGCCGAGAGTGTTTGGCGCAGGGTCCTCCGTTCGAAGGGACGGTGAAGGAGGCGGTGCGTGCCTGGAACGGCGAGCCGTCTGAGGAGACGAAGGCGCTACTGGCGACAGTGGAGTACCAGAAGGAGACGATGCTCAAGATCTGGGCCGAAGCGTTGGCCGCGATGTTTGACGCGGTCATCGTCAAACAGGCCAGGTACGGACCAGAGCACGTTCTCGCAGCGGTACGACAGCTTTGCCGGGAGCACGGGAAACTGCGGGAAAAGAGCGATGCTCAGCCCGACGCACAAGAAACTGATCGAGAAGCACGCGAAGGAAGCTCGGGAGAACTTCCCGGACGATTCGAGGATTGACATCGTTCTTCTTCCGCGGGCTCTGAAGGGTGATTACAGAGCGCAGGAGACACTTCGTCTGCTGGCTCTGGGCCAAGTCGGTCCGATCCGGATCGGCTGGGGCATGTACAGTTAATCCAGAGGAAAAGGCGATGAGTCCAGAAACCCGAGAGATGCTTCGGCACCAGGACAGGGAGTTCGAAGATCACCGCATCGAGAAGGTGGGAGCCGAAGGAACGGAGAAGTCCCCGAATGGGTTCACTCTCTCGGCGGGTATCGGCTGCCTGTTCGTGCGCAACGAGAAGGGCCTCCCTCTGCCGCAGGTGGGAGAGATGGTTCGGTACTACGGCAAGGGATTCGGCTTCCCGGTCCGGGGAGTGGCGGTCGACGACCGCGTCTACTACTACGAGTCCGCGCAGGAGTACGACACCAATCTTCAGATCGAGCGCGAGAAGAAGAAGTCCGAAGATCGTCGCAAGTGGATCGAGGGTCTGCCTGGCGTTCGTGCCCGCATTGCGGAGATGCACCCGCTCTTCCAGCAGCGCGTCAACGCCTTCATGGACTACGACGACAACTGGGGCCCGAAGTTCGGTGCCTACGAGATGATGGTCTGCGAGCAGGCCGAGTACATCGCGGCGACTCTGGAGACTTCCGAGGAGATAGAGCGGGTGCAGAAGCTGGGCTACAACGACCAGCGACTGCTCCTTCCGGACATGGAGGAAGGGCACTCTGGCAACTCGGCGAGCATGTCGTTCCGACTCGCCTGGCTGTTCCTCAAGCATCCGGAGCTGGTTCCTCGGGAGCACGGGGCGCTGTGCGCTTTGGTAGGCTGCAAGGAGTACGGCTGCCACGTCCATCGATCCAAGGAGGCTCAGGCTCAAGCATGAAGAAGACCTACGCCGGACCCGCGTTCGCTAGCTGTTCTGAGAATGGGTCGATGATCAGCGCCCCTCCGGTACTGGTCAACGCCTACGTGAGGAGCGACATCAACTACACCTGGGAGTTGTGGGCGTCGGACGCGCAGCGCGTTCAGTTCCAGTGGGAGCTGGTTCCTGAAGGTGCTGACTACGGCGTGTCGGCGGGCGAGCGTGGGTTGACGGCGGCGACCTTCAGGAAGATGACCGGGCACGGAGACCGAATCCCGCTTCACCAGAAGCTGGTCTTCTGTGCTCGGCGTCAGGTGAACGGGCGCTGGGGAGAGTGGTGGGAGGACTGCTGATGGATCCTCGGGGCACGACACCGCTCCAACTGATCCACGTTCTCACACGAGTCCCTGACGGAGTGCGAATTGTCGACAGCGGGTCCGGGTACGTCTCCCTGGTCCGCGGAAGTCGCTTCGTCGGGTATATCGAGCTTTCACCAGAGCCCGTTCTTCACCTCTACGTCAGTGGCGAGATGGACCGTGTCTACTCGCAGAGCGACGGTTGGAGAGACGACCGATGACCGCAGTGCTGATGCTGAACCACCTGTTCTCGTGGGACGCCTCGGACCAGGATCGTCCCATCTACCACCCAGAGCGGACCGTACTGTCCGGCAACGAGTGGGTGGAGCGGCACGACCACAACTGTTACTACCTGAATCAGGACCCGGGATCGCCGCATCACCAGCACCGGATGATGCTGGGCGGCTGCAACTGCGGCCACCGGCTGATGCACGTCTACGGGAACAAGTTCAGTGCTGGCGTTGGCCAGATGTGCCGGACCGAGGGTGGCAAGCTGTTCGTCAACCCACCGGACGGGATCTGGGAAGAGGCCGGAGGTGAGCTGGTCAAGCTTTGGGACGCACACGGGAAGCCCGAGGGGGTGTTCTGGGCGCTCCCGGACGACTGCTGTTTTGTCCGAGGAGGCGAGCTGACCTCCTGGTGGCTGGCCCGGCCGAAGAACGAGTCCACAGACATCCGCGCCGAGGCGGCGTTCACGGTATTCCAGGATCTGGAGAGTCTCCGCATCACCACGGCGAATCGCGAGGATGTCTGGATCGAACGGCGAATGCTGAGGTACTCCTGATGGGGCTCTGGGTTTCGCACGACGCCTTCCACGCAGCCTACTCGGCGTTCAATCGGTTCCGGCAGGCGGTGGCCGAAGCGTGCGGCGGCAGCTACCCGCCCCACGACGACCCGAAGAAAGACCCCAACCAGTGGTACTGGGAGGAGGACGACTTCAGCCGGGAGACCCATCCCGGTCTGACGGAGTTCTTCTGCCACTCCGATTGCGACGGGGAAATCTCACCGCAGCTCTGCTGGCACGTTGCCAAGGAGCTGGCGAGCCTGCGGGAACACCCGGCGTTTGACGACGTGGGCCAGGGCCATATCCTCCACCGGGGAGGGATGAGGGCCGTCCTGGACCAATTCATCCTGGGCTGCATTCGGGCGGCAGCGGCTGGCGAGCCTTTGGAATTCCACTGAAAAGCTGGAGATTCTTCTTGACTAAAAGCCCTTGTCGGTGTATCTTTGTTGGAAATCGAAGCGAGGCCGTGCCTCACAACGACGGGGAATCACTCAGATGACGAACACGATCAACAACCCCTACTACCGGCAGCGAGGGCAGATGACCCGAGCGCTGGACTCTCCCAACGGAGGGACGATCTTCGGAACCGACCTGGATCGGATCCTGGCGCAGGGATGGACGCAAGTCGAGCGTCGACCGAGCGGATCCGCGGGACGCTGGAAGGTCTTCGCGACTCTGGCTCGGGTCCACGGCGAGCTGTGCCTGCCTCACGGCTACGAGTACCGGCTCGCGTTCACGCATTCGACCGAGAAGGTCACGCCGAGGAAGAAGGCGGCCCCGTCGGGCGGCACGATCACTCACGGCGACCTGACGGTTCCGGCCGATGCCGCGGGCATCGAGGCGATTCGAAAGTCGGTCACCAAGGACTGGCTGGACAGCACGGGTACTTCGAACGAAAGCAACCACGTCCACGTCGATGTGGACCTCAACGCCGCGGCGTCCGCGGGGAATGGAAAGGACACGAACATGGCCACGACCACCAGCCGACTCCGCGAGACCGCCGACATCGAGTCCGGTGTCTACACCTGCCCCCTCTGCGGCCAGGTCCACAGTCGCGACTCCAAGCGCACCGTGATGGGCCGCAAGCCGAAGCAGGTCCCGGCGATCCAGGCCACCAAGGCCGGCCTCCAGCTCACCTGCACCGCCTGCGGCAACGAGGCGATCATCGTCGAGCGTCCGAACACCAAGAAGGCCAAGGCCGACGCCGCTCCGACCGCCGATCTGGCGCCGATCGACTACGCGCTGACCAGCATGGCCACCGCCCCGGCTCTCCAGACCGGGATCCTCGATCCGAAGACGGGCAAGCCGCCGCGCTGGGGCGTCCACCTCAAGAACGGCCAGCTCGCGCCGCGCTCCTTCTGCCGAGCCGCGTGGGACGTGAGCCGCTCCGGCTTCTGGAAGATCTTGCTCCGCTCCACTCTCGCCACCGGCATCTTCGTCGCCGGCCACCTCAAGGGCGACGAAGCGGGCAGCGCCTTCTTCGAGTTCCTCACGGGGCTCTGGACCATGGTCGGCTGAGCCGGCCACCAACTTCAATTCCCCTTCGTGTCGGGCGTCGCAGCCGCCGTGCTGCGGCGCCTGACTTTTTCTGGGAGTACCTGATGTCCGGCAAGACCACCAAGTTCCTGAATCGAGTCGCGACGGGGATGCGCCGCAAGTTCCGTGAGCAGCACCCGAAGGCCGTGATGACGCCCGACTTCACCGCGGGGCTCAAGGCGGCATGGAAGAAGTGCCCATGGAATGAGAAGCCCGCGCTCAAGGCCAAGCTGACGGCCGACTGGCTCTGATGGACTGGCGCCCGATCAGGACTATGCCGCGAGACCAGTATGTCCTGGTCGCCAGGAAGAGCGGCAACGTGACGACCGAGTGGGACTACCTGGTGGCCAAGTTCATCCCCGGCTACCGAGATGAGCCCGTTGACATCGACAACAACCGCTTGTCCGACGGCGGTACCGAAGCCCTGTTCTGGGCTCCTCTTCCCGAAGCTCCGGTCGAGCAAGGAGACAAGCGTCTGGAGCTGACTTGGGAAGAGATCTTCACCTGTGAGCTGTCCATCCCTGGCTTCGAGACCGCACGCCGACGGCTGCACCACTTCCTCGGCCAGGACGACACGCCCGATTCGATCAAGACGTTCGTGGCCACCACGCGGAACGATCTCCGGTGGACTTACTTCGCGGTCGACTATCAGGGGCGTGAGCATCGGATCTACGGGATTTCTGTTGATCCCGAGAGTTGACTAAGGCGCCCATCCGGAGTACGTTGAGGACATGAAGAAGATCTTTGCAGAACTGGGGCCGGGCCTGGCGGTGTACGCTGTCGTGCTGGTTCTAGGGACCAGCGCCTTCCTAGGCGCCTTCGCGCGCCTCAAGTCCAGCTCCCAATCCACGACCGAGACTGCCACCATCGTGGATGTGTCTCCTCCCTCGATGGTTCGCAGGACCATGGGGAAGACCCGAGTCCGCATCGGTGACGATCGAGTGTACGCGCTAGACGGAGTCTACGGATCCGAAGGAGAACGCCTGGTCCTCACCTTCACCGACGGAATCTTGACTCAAGTCGCTGACTTCGGCACGGGAGGATTCGTTTGGACTCCCCACGTCAACTCCTTCCGAGAGGAGTCGTCCGAGTGAGTGCAGACGTTTGCAGCGACGCTCAAGTGATAGAGGCCCTCGGCATCGCGACCAAGATGCACGCTGGACAGGTCGACAAGGCTGGTCGCCCATACATGCTTCACGTCCTTACCGTGACGGCGAAGGTCGAGCGCGATGCGCGGCATTTGAACGACGCCAACAACTACGCCGTCGTCGCGATCCTTCACGATGTCGACGAGGACACGAGCTACACGATCTGGGAGATCCGCCGTGACTTCGGCGACACGATCGCTGACGCGGTCGACGCGATCAGCCGGCGCGACGGAGAAGTCTACCTCAGCGAGTACATCCCTCGGCTCAAAGAGAACGAGATCGCTCGGTTCGTCAAGCGGCGCGACATTGAGCACCACCTGGAACGAGCGGATCCAGGCACCGAGTCCCTCCAGAAGAAGTACCGCAAGGCGCAAGAAGCACTGGAGTCTGCGGCGTGAACGTCACTGGGCTGGGGCTGCGGGTTTACGTCATTCGCGACGAAGACCACCAGGAGACCGCGGTAGTCGAGCGTTCGATGCCGAAGGCTCTCGCTCGATGGAAGAAGTACATCGACGACGAGACGGACGCCGACGAGGACTACGAGCCGTGTGAGTGCGAGCTGGTGCCCTCAGAGAAGATCCTGTTCCCTTCCGACATGGTCGAGGGGTTCCAAGCGAATCTGCTGGGGCAGATCGTGTCGGACCTCCTCGACTGCGACCTGAAGAGCGACTCGGGAGTGGATCAGGCGCGAGCTGCTCAGCTCTGCGTGCAATCGATCAAGGACCGCCTGATCGAGGGCGGACTCATGAGGAAGAACGATGCCGACCAAGAGTGAGCTTCGGTGGCCGGAGGGGTACCTCGACAGGCCGATCAAGATCTACTGAGCAGTGCAGGTGCGCTTCGGTACGGAGTGCCCCGAGGGGTTTCTGCCGGTTTACTCGGTGGAGACGGAGGAAGAGGCCAAGTCGCTGATCGTGGGCGCGTGTTCCCGCGGCGAGGACGGCTTCTACTACGCGAACGAGTTGGCCCAGGAGCAGAGCTTGGGGAAGCTGTCTGAGTTCTCCTTCAAGCTGGATCGGGTGTATCAGCACATCCGAAAGTGGGCCCAGGGAGAGACCTGATGCCGAAGAAGTCCGTGGATCGCCTCAAGCTGCCGCATGTGAAGTTCCGAAAGTTCCCTCAGGCTCCGACCAGCAAGCTCACGGTGGTCCGAGTGGAACGCTGGCTTTTCGGGAAGGGACCGAACGGCGGGCTGGTGACCACCTACGAGGAGATGGTCAGCGGCAGGGCCCGGACCTATGCCAGCAGCGTGCGTGGCAACGAGGTTGCTCTGAAGGCGCTGTTCCTCCTGGGTGTCATCTCGAAGGAGACCTATCAGCGGGCAGAGCGAGAGCGCCAGGAGCGCGAGAAGCAGCGCTCGCGGCACTATGACGCGGAGTCGATCCTCCGAGACGCGAAGGATCTGGGGATGAAGCTGACGCCGAGTCAGCGGAAGTTCCTGGAGGCAGAGAGGGACAAGCCGTGGAGCAGGTGATCAACTGCAATGGGGTCTTCCTGACCTTCGATGAGTACGCGCAGGCCCTGAGTGAGATCTACACTTCGGTGAAGTTGGCCGAGGCTGGAATCGACGAGTTGAGCACGCGGGATCGCATCGTGGCCGAGGTTCTTCGTGCGGGCGAGTCTCGCTACCAGGAACTGGCGCTCGCGCGACTGCCTTCCGCAGAAGAGCTGGAGAAAGAACTCGAATGAGTGACTACGTCGAAGCGTTGGTCGAAGACATGACTCAGAGGTGTCGAGACGCCAACGTGGCGATGTCCCACGGGGAGATGACGGCTTCTGCCGAGAGGCTCGTCAGGTGGGGCGTCCTGAGGTGTGAAGATCTCCACCACGGGCATGGACGCGCGCAGTCCGCGGCAAGGTGTCGGCAGGGAGCGTGGCGGATTCTCCGTGAAGAGACTAGCCTGTCTCTCCATGAGATCGGGCGCTTCTCCGAGCCGGACAGGCCGTACGACCACTCGACCGTGCTCTACGGTATCAGGAAGTCCAAAGACTGGGGCTGTTGATGAAGATCGTTCTCCACCAGGCGTTCATGTGGGACTGCCCTGAGTGCGGTACCGAGAACTGGCAGAGAGCGATCGTCCTAGAGCCCGAAGACGCTGACCGACGCGGCCTCATTCCCGAGGACGCCGACCAGCTCCAACTGGAAGCCCTCGAAGAGTTGGCTGAGGGCTACTGGGTGACGAGCCCCACATCCGTGATTTGCTCCGAGTGCAAGAACAGGTTCAAGGTTGCCCGACACGACGAAGACGAGAAGGAAGACTGGGAGACGTAGAGTGGCGATCCTCCAAGACGAGCTGGTGAAGGCTCTCTACGAATTGATCGGCGCGGACAAGCTCGCGCGGCTCGATGCGATGAAGAGCGAGCTGAGCGTGAACGACTTCAAGGGTCTGCTCCAGGATCTATTCTTCGAAGCACTCGCAGAGAAGCTCACCGAGAAGGACGACGACCGACGCCGCGACGACGGCAAGGGAGGTGGCGGAGGACCGCGCCGCTGATTTTCTTTGAACTAAGCCAAGACCTCTTGGTAGGCTTGGTATCGAACACACAACCGCTCACCTCAGAAAGGAGCGACCGATGGGTATCTTGCGCCCTGCTGAAAAGCAGGCCGATGTCGGAGTCGTCGTCGGGCGATTCCAAGTCCACGAGCTGACCGAGGGGCACCACGACCTCCTCCAGTCCGTCAGCGCCCGCCACAAGCGTGTCCTGGTCTTGATCGGGAACAGTCCTCTGCCGGCCACTCGCCGGAACCCACTGGACTACCAGACGCGCCGCCACATGGTCCAGGACGCGTATCCCGAGGCGATGGTGTCGCCGCTCAAGGACATGCCCACCGACGACCACTGGTCGGTGGCTCTCGACGACAAGATCGAGGACCACTTCAGTGGCGAGAACTCGGTGCTGATCTACGGCTCCCGAGACGGCTTTATCCCGCACTACAGAGGGAAGTTCGACACAGTCGAGCTGGAGCCTCGCGTCGACATCTCCGGCAGCGAGATCCGGCGCTCTCTGGCAGAGAGCGTGCGGCAGTCTCCGGACTTCCGCCACGGCGTCGTCTATGCCGCCTTCGCCAAGTTCCCGACCTCCTTCCAGTGCGTGGACGCCGCCGTCTACAAGGCGTCGTCGGAGGAGGTGGCGCTCTGTCGGAAGAGGTTCGACCCGCCGGGCAAGTGGCGATTTCCAGGGGGGTTCGTTCAGACCGACGATCAGAGTCTGGAGGAGGCCGTCAGGCGCGAAGCTCGCGAGGAACTCAGCAGCCCCGATCTGGGCGACGCCGAGTACATCGCCAGCCTCCGCATTCACGACTGGCGCTACCGCAACGAGACCGACGGCATCCTGAGCGCCTTCTACCTGATCCCGTACAACTTCGGCCCCATCCAAGGATCGGATGACGTGGTCGAAGCACGCATGTTCAAGCTCGCTCCCGACGTTCGGGAGACCTTGATCGAGGAGCACAAGAAGCTCTTCGACGCACTCACCGCCCACCTCAGAAAGGGGCAAGATTGATGTTCACCAACAACCTCCTCCTCAAGACCGACAGCTACAAGCTCTCCCATGCGCAGCAGTACCCTCCGAAGACGCAGATCGTCGCGTCGTACCTCGAAGCGCGCAACGGAGCCGACCACGACGAGACCGTGTTCTTCGGACTTCAGTACCTGCTGAAGCGCTACCTGGTCGGAGAGGTGTTCACCGCGCAGGACATCGAGCAGGCGAAGATGGTCTCGGCGCAGCACATGGGCGGTCCCGGCATCTTCAACTACGACGGCTGGCGTCGGCTGTACCACAAGTACGGAGGGCGGCTCCCGATTCGGATCCGCGCCGTCGCGGAGGGAACGCCGGTCTCGACGAGCAACGTCCTGATGACGGTCGAGAACACGGATCCCGAGTTCTACTGGCTGACCAACTACCTGGAGACGCTGCTCCTCCACGTCTGGTACCCGAGCACCGTCGCCACGATCTCTCGTGCCGCCAAGAAGGTCATCCTCCGCTACTTGGAGGAGACCGGTGACCCGAGCCTGATCGACTGGAAGCTGCACGACTTCGGCGGCCGAGGTGTCACCGGATCGGAGGCGGCTGCCCTCGGTGGTGCTGCCCACCTGGTCAACTTCCGCGGGACGGACACGATCCCTGGAATTGCGCTGGCGATGGACTACTACGGCTCGGATGTCTGCGGGGACAGCATCCCGGCCTACGAGCACTCGACCGTGACCTCCTGGGGCCGTGACGGCGAGGTGGACTGCTACCGCAACGCCCTCAAGCAGTATCCGGGCATGGCGGCGGTCGTCTCGGACAGCTACGACATCGACCACGCCATCGGCGAGATCTGGGGCCGCGAGCTGAAGGACGAGGTGATGCGGCGGGAGGCTCCGCTGATCATCCGTCCGGACTCAGGCAACCCGGTCGAGGTGGCCGTCCAGGACGCCGACCGGTTGATGCGGGAGCGTTTCGGCAGCACGGTGAACGAGAAGGGTTACCACGTCCTTCCGCCCCAGGTCCGCGGCATCCAGGGAGACGGCTGCAACTTGCAGTCGATCGAGCGGATCCTTCGGTACCTGAAGATGAGCGGCAGCTCCGCCGACAACTGGGCCTTCGGGATGGGCGGTGCCCTGCTCCAGAAGGTCAACCGGGACACCCAGAGGTTCGCCTTCAAGTGCTCCTGGGCCCAGGTCGACGGCGAGGGCCGGGACGTGTGGAAGGATCCGAAGACGGACCCGAGCAAGGCGTCGAAGAAGGGCCGTCTGGGCCTCCGCCAAACCAGCTCTGGCTGGAAGACGGTCCCCCAGGGCAGCCCCGGCGTCGAGATGCTGGAGGACGTGTTCGTGGACGGGGAGCTGGTCCGGGAGCAGGACTTCGACTCGATCCGGGCCAACGCCGCCATCGTCTGAAGAAAAACCGAAGAGGCGCTTGACTAACGGGAGATGTCTGGTATGGTCTGTCTCCTCGTCGGGGCAAGCGCCTTGACGCAATCGCGGTGTGGGGAAGTCTGGTCGTTCCCGCGTGGCTCATAACCACGAGATCGCTGGTTCGAATCCAGCCACCGCAACCAAAAACAAAAAGGGCGTGGTCAAGGGAAGAGGTACTCCGTAGCTCAATTGGTAGAGCACAAACCTGCAAGTTTGATGTTGTCGGTTCGATTCCGACCGGTCCCTTCGGGGATCAACTCCTCTCTCCGAACTTCCCGCTCCTCTCAACAACAAAAAGGTCGTGGTCAAGATCAGAGGTACTTCGTCTCATGCAAAGAGGGAGGACGGTGGTTCGATTCCATCACGGGGCTACAGCGCCCCGTTAGCTCAGTGGTAGAGCGCCTAGAAAATGCTCTGGTTGCTATTCCCGACCCTTCTCAACTCAAACCGATCGTGGTCAAGGATGGGGCTACTTCGTAGGTTCGATTCCTATCTCACGCACTAGCGTAAGCGCCCATTGGGGGCACTCACTCCGTTCAAGCTTCCCGATCGATTTCTCAACACCAAGACCGGTTGTGGTCAAGAGTTCGGCTACTTCGTACCTTTCATCTACGATCTTCGTGGGGCAACCCACGCGGAACCCTATCTGACCTCTAACTTTCCCAACCGACTTCACAACTAAAACGCCGTGGTCAAGGTTTCGGTTACTCCGTAGCTGAATACTGAAACACCGAAGCCAACTCTTCCCGGCATCCATTACGACCAAAGAGCGTGGAGAGCCACGGGTCTGGATGCCCGTGATCCCTACGCTCTTTTCTATTGGAGGACGAGCCGTGTCTCGATTCGCAAAGACCCTCGCAGCCAAGGACCGAACCGTTCGGGCCGACACCACGAACCTCGCGGGCGGAGCAGCCGTCGGCAAGGACCCGCGCGCCGCGCTGGCGAGCCTGGTCCTCAACGGCTTCGCCAAGGGCAGCTTCTATCGAGACGCCGACGACGAGATCCAGGCGATCTACGACGGCGTCGCGGCCCTCGGCAACGCCAAGTTCGCGGCACAGCTCGCGATCTGGGCTCGCCGTGAGCACGGCAACCGCTCGACCTCCCACGTTCTCGCTCACGCGGTCGGCCAGACCGGCCCCGCGGAGTGGAAGGCTCGCTTCTACGACAAGGTGATCGGTCGTCCGGACGACATGTCCGAGATCACGGCCCTCTTCCTGGGCAACCAGGACGAGTCGAAGCGTCGACTGCCGGCCGCGGTGAAGCGTGGCTTCCGGGCCGCCTTCGGCCGGATGGACAAGTACCGCCTCTCGAAGTGGCAGGGCTCCAGCCCGGGCATGACGCTGCGCCGAGTTGCCCACCTGGTCCACCCGACCGGCTGCAAGGGTTCGCCCGGCGCGGCCGAGGGTTCGGTGATCTACGCTCTGCGTGCGGGCACCCTCCGCAACGAGGACACGCACGAGGCGCGTCGATCGAAGACCGGCCAGGACAAGACGAAGAGCGCGGAGCAGAAGAAGGCGGAGAACGCCGAGAGCTGGCGAGCGCTGCTGGAGGCGGACCGCCTCGGCTTCCTGGCGGCCATGCGCAACATCGTGCGTGTCGCCGCGGAGGCTCCGGAGCTGCTGCCGGCCATCAAGGCGATCATGACCGATCCCAAGAAGGCCAAGGGCACTTTCCCGCACCAGGTCTACTCGGCCGGGTTCGCGGTGGCCAAGCAGTATGCCGGGGAGAGCTGGTCTCGTGAGGTCGCGGCGATCTTCTCTGCGGCGATCGATGCGGCGCTGGTGACGATGCCGACTCTGTCGGGTCGTACCCTCGTCGTGGTCGACGACTCGGGTTCGATGACCTCGACCTGGGCGGGTACGGGTCCGAGCGGTGAGCTGCCGATCGAACTCGCCACCCTCCTGGCGGCGGCGTTCCTGCGAAGCAACGACTCCGACCTGATGTTCTGCTCCAGCAACGCTCGCTACGCGGGCATGGTCGTGACCGAGGGGACTCCGGTCCTCGCTGTCGCGAACCAGATCCGCGGCGACGCGGGCCGGGGCGGGGCGACCCACCTGCACAAGGCGATCGAGGCGGCCCGACCGGGCTACGATCGCATGGTCTTCTTCACCGACGGCCAGACGTACGGCCACGGTGACGAGATGATGCATGGCCCGCTTCGAAACTACGCCGCTCGATCTGGCGGGGCCCGTCCGCGGGTCTACGAGTGGAACGTGGTGGGCAACGACAAGACCTCGTTCGCGTCGGGCACCTACGTCCGGCACTTCTCGGGCCTGGCTCCGGCCTCGTTCGAGACGCTCGGCCTGCACGAGCAGGACCCGATGGCCTTGGTCAAGGTGATTGAGGCCGTCGAGATCTGATCCACGAACCGAACAACCACCCCTGGTCGATACCCTCGGCCAGGGGCTTCTTCGTGTCCAGGGAGGTCGGGATGCCGGTGATCAGCAGGAAGACGATCAGGAGGCCGCGAAAGGTCCGGTTCTGCTCGACGTGCGACGCGAAGATGGAGGGGCCGCAGGTTCGCCTCTACGGCTACGCCGAGACGGGAGACCCGAAGTACGCGATTCACGTCTGCGAGCCCTGCAACAAGCGCGATCTGGAGCGCGAGGAAGCCCGAAGGCACTACATCAGGACTGGCGAGCGGCGGAGCTGATACCGGCCCTTGCGTGTTTGAACGATGTCCTTGTCCCGAGTGCGCCACGAAAACTGGGAAAACTTCCCGCGGGCAGATTTGGGGGGCTGCCTTTTAGAAGGCACCTTTTGTCAGCTCCTGACCTAGAAAATCGTTTTCTCGTCGAGATTTCTCCCCGTCCTCTATGCCGAGCCCGTTGTCGGTTCCAGGACAAGAAAATCCGAGATTCCTGACTTGCTGGCCTCCGGCCCCTGCACCGCCTAGACTCTGGGCTGACCCGTGGTCTAGGAGCTTCCCATGCCCAACAACGTAGTGAACGGTCATCTCGCCGCCCCGACGGCGACGATCAGCGACATCGACGCCACCGGAACCGAAGGTGCGGTGTTCAGCATCGGAGCCCGTCAGAACCTGGCGATCGACATGGACCAGTTCGCGATCGGCTCGCTGACGAACATGAAGATTCAGATCCTCACGTCGCGCGACAAGGAACAGTGGAACTTCCTTCAGAACGGCGACGGCACCGTCTGGCAGCTCACCTTCAGCGCCAACGTCAACACGTCCTCTCCGATCAGCGCCGGCAACGGCAAGACGATTCCAGTCACCGATCGAGTCAGTGGGGGGAATCCGATCCCCATCATCGACCCGTTCGTGCGCGCCAAGTTCACCTCGACCGGTTCACCGGACACCGGAAACTCCGTCACGTACGCCATGGTGGCGTCTTGATGCAAACGTGTGCATCAGAGAGGGAGACGGAGGTGGCTCCCTGGGTCCGTGACCAAGAACTCGACCTCCTCATGGTGATCCATCCGGTCCCGATGCGCGTCGCCTGCCGGCTCGCGAAGCACAAGGGGCCACCAAGGCTCACTCAGACCTGGACTGAGTGGTTGGCGGAGGGCGAGGCGTGCGGTACGACGAGATCCGAGGGGACATCCAGACCGGAGACCTGATCCTCTTCTCCGGCAAGGGCCACATCTCCGAGATGATCAAGTGGTTCTCGGGAGGGGACTGGTCGCACGTCGGCATGGCGCTGCGGATCCCTGAGTACGACATGCTGCTCCTCTGGGAGTCGACGACGCTCTCGGACATCCGGGACCTCGACACCAACAAGATGACCAAGGGCGTCCAGCTCGTGCCGCTGAGCGAGCGCGTGCGGAAGTACGACGGCGGGATCGGCCTAGTCCAGCTCGACTTCGAGCGTACGCCCGAGCGCACCCAGGCGCTCACGAAGCTCCGCCGCGAGTTCCGGGGCCGGCCCTACGAGGAGAGCAAGCTTCAGCTCATCCGCTCTGCCTGGGATGGGTGGGGCGGAAGGAACACTGAGGATCTCTCCTCGCTCTTCTGCTCCGAGATGGTGGCCGAGGCCCTCCAGGCGATGGAGGTGATCGAAGAGGGGCTCCCGTCCAACGAATGGACCCCACAGGACTTCGGCGAGTTCGACACCTTTGGCGATTACCTGCGAGCCGACGTGAGCTTCGTCCACGACGGGATCATCTCGATCGAGGCTGCTTGACCTCCCTTCGGGGAGGTTTTTCTCGGCTCAACTATTGACTAAGACCTTCCGTCGTGGTATAGTCTCTTTTGTTCGATGGGGAAAAGACCACGGAGACAGCGATGAAGTTCTACTGGCACGGCTTCATGATGGACGGCGGTTTCCAGCAGGGCGATCGAGGCAGCTACTGGGAGCCCCCGACGGGCTCCGAGTTCGACTGTGGTGACGTGGTCGTGGAGTGCTGCGGCGAGTCCAAGGAGTTTCTCGACGAGAACGAGTTCGAGCTGCCCTGGCGTCCGACGAAGGACGGCGAGAGGGTGCCGGACGAAGTGGTGTCCGAGATGTTCGACCGCTGGGACAGCGAGATCCAGGAGGACGCTGACGCCAACTACCAGTGCGAGATGGAGATGGCGTACGACGAGCACATGGAAGCCAAGGGCGACGCGATGCGCGAGGGCGGCTGGTGATCTGCTCGGAGTGCCTCGAAGAGGACGAGACCGTCACGAAGGAAGGCGGGATGTGCTCGCTGTGTCGGGAGCACTTCGACACCGAGGTGGAGTACCACGACCTCCTGGAACGAGAAGGCGCCGAATCCAACGCGGCGCTCGACGAGGTCGAGTAGTCTCTAGCGCATGTGCGACGAGTACTGCGGAGAGGGCTGGTCCCAAGCAGATGAGTTCATGTCGGCGAAGATCGGACTCGGGTTCGGTTTTCGTCGACAGCCGCGCGTGAGATACGTCAAGGGGACCAGGAAGAGGTACTGGGCGCAGCTCTGTCTGCACATGACGAAGAGGGCTGCTTTTCGCTGCGCTCGCGAATGGCGCGATTCGGACAAGCGACGCTACCGTGTAGCGCGCAAGATGATCACGACGAAGACCGGCCTTAGGCGATGGCGCTGGGCCGTGCTGACTCCCATTGAGGATTAGGAGAGATGGACGACACCATGCTGGTCTGGATCTGGAGCAACGAGCACGGTGCGTTCTGGGCTCCGAACAGCCGGGGCTACGTCACCAGTCCTTCAAAGGCGGGCCTTTATCCTCTGAAGGAGGCGCGTCAGATCTGCGAGGACGCCGGCATCGACTCCGACGTTCCGAACGAAACGATCGCGTTTCCCGACTTCTCATTCGGTCGCGGCAAGGACTCTTGATGGAATTCTTCGACTGGTATCCTTGGTACTGTGCCACCATCGTGCTCGTCGGAGGCACGGCGTTCTTCGTCAAGCTCCTCCAGACCGAGCGACGCAAGACGAGACGCGCGCTGGCTGACTTCGCCAACGCGGTGGCTGGCGAGGCGATCTACCACGAGGATTCGGCCTGATGCTCCTACGCTGGCTGAGGAAACGTCGCGAGAAGCGTGACGAGGAGATTCGCGAGAGGCTCCGAGAGTTCAAGCGGGTGTTCCCCGGGCGCTGCCCCATCTGCTCGTACGCCCGTGCTGCCATGCAGCCGATCCCGCGCGACGACGGCCACTACTGTCCAGAGAGACGCTCCTGATGTGCTACGCCCAGATCCTCTCTGAGAGAATCACCCAGGCCCGCAAGACGCACCGATGCGAAGAGTGCGGCACGACCGTGCATCCCGGGACCAAGTACCACTCCTGGTCTGGCATCGGCGACGGCGGTTTCCAGTACGTCAAGATGTGCCTGCGCTGCAAGAACCTCTGGAAGCAGATGTGGGACCGATACTCCGATGACCTGCGCTACGCCTGCATCGAGATCGGCCAGGTTCGCGAGTACCTCCAGGAGCAGGCGCACAACAAGCGCGACTGGCAACGTCGAGGTCGCGACTACGACCGCTGGCAGGACTTGGATCCCGACGCGAAGGCCGTCTACCGAGTGGCTGGCGAGCAGAAGTTCTCCGACTGGTGGAGCGGTGGTCCCTGTCCCGAGTAATTCCCGATTGGTCCCTTGACGAACGTCTCTCGTCGAGTAGAGTTTCCCGCATGTTCACTCTCCGCCAACAGCAGCCCATCGTCGTGATTCCGACGCCGACTCCAGGAAGGGGTCCGGGCTGATGTAGTCGTGTGAACACACCAACACGATCACCGAAGCCCCGGCCCTAACCAGGTCGGGGCTTCTTTCGTTTCCGGTGCGCCGTTGTCCACGGGTTAAGACGCCCGCCTGATAAGCGGGAGAAGGTGGTTCAACTCCACTCGGCGCTACCAACTCTGGGCGAGTTCGGGAGGCAGAACAGCTCCCTGGTACGGAGCAGGTCCGGGTTCGACGCCCGGGTCCAGAACCAACTCTGGCGTGGCTCAATTGGCAGAGCAGCTCCTTCGTAACGAGCGGGTTGGGGGTTCGAGTCCCTCCGCCAGAACCATTCAAACAACCTGGGGTGCCGACGGCTCGGCCTTGCGGCTCTGACCCGCGAGTAGTGAGGTTCGACACCTCCCGCCCCTGCCAACAAACACAATCTGGGGTATCGCCGGTTGCGGACCTGAGGCTTTGAACCTCGGAGGCTCGGTTCGATTCCGAGTGCCCCTGCCAACAACACCCGCGTAGCTCAACTGGTAGAGCGCCTGCCTTACAAGCAGTGGGTTGGGGGTTCGACTCCCTCCGTGGGTACCACCTGGTGATGGGGAAGCTTGGTCATCCCGTCTGCCTCGGACGCAGAAGATCGCAGGTTCAAATCCTGCTCACCAGACCATCGGGGCGTAGCGTAGCTTGGTAACGCGTCTGCTTTGGGAGCAGAAGATCGTCGGTTCGAATCCGGCCGCCCCGACCATTTTCCCCTTGACTAACTCAGATCGTCTAGATAGGGTCTCTCGCGACTGGAGTCGCCACTTCGGTGGTGGGCTTTGCCGACCTCCCCAAGGCGGGTGTTCTGCCGACGGAGTGCTCCTGACATTGGAAAAGGGCAAATCGAGGAACGAGAGGTCTGCAACCCGGGCCGTTCGAATCGCCTCCTGAGGCCAGCCTTCCAGGTTGCGAGAGTCAGGGCTCCTTTCTTTAGCTTGACCACGGCCGAGTCGATTGGTATCTCGCTCTGCCAGATCCCCCTGAGAGGTGACGGGAGTCCGTCCTTTCAGGAACCATTCTCAGATCCCCAACCGAAGGAGAGACAAAATGGTCGCAGTCATGACCTCCAGCTTGCTGGCCCTCTCATCTTCGTTGTGTCGTGGGGACCTTCGCAGTCTCGGGTATTCGCATCTCTGACGAGGTGCGGTGACCAGGACACACGTCCAGCCCGCACCTCGATTCTGTGGTGCGCGTAGCCTAGCGGCCTAAGGCGCTGGACTGTGAATCCGGAGACGCGAGTTCGAATCTCGTCGCGCACCCCATCCCTTCGGGGAGGTGTTCCGTCCGACCGGCTGTAAACCGGTTGCGCAATCAAGGGCGGTGGCGCGCAAGAGGTTCGATTCCTCCACCTCCCACCAACCTGATCTCGTGTCTGAGTGGTCAAGTGCCGGATTGCAAACCCGGTTACGTCGGTTCGAATCCGACCGAGATCTCCAACGGCGACGTACGCCAACTGGAAGAGCGGCAGGCTTGAGAGGCTTGTGCTTGTGGGTTCGACTCCCACCGTCGCTACCACTCTGGGCGTGTATCCCAATCGGTAGAGGAGTCCGGCTCAGACCCGGTTCAGTGTGGGTTCGAATCCCACCGCGCCTACCATGCCCCCGTGGCCAAACGGAAAAGGTGCCCGTTTCAAACTCGGGAGCTTGCTGGTTCGAATCCAGCCGGGGGCACCACTTCACCTTCAACCAACAGGAGCACCAGGCCATGCGCCGCCGCTCATCGAGTTCATCTTCGAGTACCACTGAGGAAGGTGAACCTGTCAGGTGACAGGGCTGGCCTGCTAAGCCACGCGTTCAGCTTGTCTGGATCCGGATCGAGACCGGCGCCTTCCTCCACCTGGAAGGAGAACCGGACAGGCGTGCCGGGACCGTCTCGAAAACGGATCGGGTCTGTGCGAGCAGATCTGGGGATCGTGCCCTCCTCCTTCCGCCACCTGGTGAGTGAACCAGACAGGCGTGCTGGCACCCGTTGGAAGCGGGTTGGGGCCTCGTGAGAGGTCTGGGGTTCGAGTCCTCCGCTCACCGCCATCTACACTTCGTCAAAAAAGAGGTTGACCGTCTGCCTGGTCAGTTCGTAGAACTCTCTGCACATCAAGCGGGCTTCGGCCCAACCCAGGAGCAGTATTCGATGATCAGAGGACGGAACGACTGGCGCTTCGCGGAAGAGGCCGACGGCATGAAGCCGCCGGGGCTCTTGGAAGCTGCGTTGTTCTGACCCACACAAGAACACCAGAAGATCCAAGGGCCCCGGGACAGAAGTCTCGGGGCCTTTTTTCGTTTCGGGTGCCCATGTTCCAAGGGGGCGAGTCTGCCTTGCAAGCAGACTGTGGAGGGTTCGATTCCCTTGGCATCCACCAACTTGCCGCGTAGCTCAGCAGGACCAGAGCGCATCCCTGCGAAGGATGAGGTCGCCGGTTCGAATCCGGCCGTGGCATCCAACAAACACAACGCCTTCGTGGTCCAGCCAGGAGTGGACGCCAGGTTGTCAACCTGGAGATCGCGGGTTCAAATCCCGCCGGGGGCGCCAACAACTACAACGAGTGTCCCTGTCGTCTAGCGGTCAGGATACCGGCCTCTCACGTCGGAGACCCGGGTTCGAATCCCGGTGGGGATGCCATCTGCGGGGAGATCAGGGATCCGGCCGGGCCCATAACCCGGTCGCGAGGGTTCGACTCCCTCCTCCGCAACCAACGCCTCGGTAGCTCAGTGGTAGAGCGGGAGCCTGAAGAGTTCCGCGTCGGAGGTTCGATTCCTCCCGGAGGCACCAACAAAAACAACGTGCCTGTAGCTCAGTGGCAGAGCGTCTCGTTGCCAACGAGAAGGCCGCGAGTTCGATACTCGCCAGGCACTCCAAAAGGCGGTGTAGCTGAGTGGTTTAGCGATCGGCTGTTAACCGATGAACGAGAGTTCGATTCTCTCCTCCGCCTCCAACACAAACCTTGACCCTGTAACTCAACCGGCAGAGTGCCTCGCTTCGAACGAGGGAGTTGGGGGTTCGAATCCCTCCAGGGTTTCCAAACAAACAATAGGTGGACCTCCGGGAGGACACGGGATTCCAAATCCTGTGAGCAGGGTTCGACTCCTTGGCCGCCTGCCAAAGCAAATGGGCCTGTAACTCAGTCTGGCCAGAGTGAGCGGTTCTTACCCGCTTGGTCGGGGGTTCAAATCCTCCCGGGCCTACCATGCGCTCTTAGTGTTCAACGGCTAGCACATCAGCCTTCCAAGCTGAGAGTGAGGGTTCGAATCCCTCAGGGCGCTCCAACAACTTCAACGGGGACGTATCGGACCGGTCTTCTAAGCCGGATCACCGTAATCGGATGAGAATGCGGGTTCGAGTCCCGCCGTCCCTTCCATGGGCCTGTAGCTCAGCGGCCAGAGCAGCCGGCTTTTAACCGGACGCGCGTGGGTTCGAGTCCCACTGGGCCTACCAATTCAGTGCTCCTGTCGTCTAGCGGCCAGGATCCCGGACTTTCACTCCGGAGACGCGGGTTCGAGTCCCGTCGGGAGTACCACTTCGCCCCCAGGAGGTATACTCGCGCGTGAATTCGTCGCGACAGACCTGGGGAGCGCGCCATGCCAGTCACCGTCACGCAGTCGATCGGAACCGGGACCGTTGCGCCCACCTGGGATCCGGATCCGAAGTCCGTCACCCTCCTGGTCAGCGGCACGATCGAGGCGTCCTACGGGGGAGCGATCGATAGCACCACGGTGACCTCGACCACGGTGAAGCTCTACGACGACGTGACGGGGTTCGAATACAGCCCCACGCTCTCCGTCGTCACCGGCACGAACAACAGCCGAATCGTCATCGTCCCGGACCAGCGACTGGAATACGAAAACCGTGTGCGGGTAGAGATCAACGGCGTGAAGCTGTCCGGCGGCCAGACGTTGCCCGTTCGCATCGAGCGCTGGGACGTGGAAACGCGGCTCCGTCCGGGCGTGATGTACGACCGGTTCTACCTCGACTTCTGGAAGGACAAGGTCTCGACCGGCTCCCCGCCTGACCAGCCGTGGCTCGGCGGTTACAACTACAGCGGCGTCAGCTCGCACCCGTACGACACCTCGATCCGCGCCGAGGCCATCGCGCATTCCTCCAGGACTCCCGGCCCGACGCAGTCCCCCAACATCGACGACTGGGACACCTACGACGAATGGCGCGAGGCGTACGTTGCGTTCACGGGGGACATGATTGGCTGCATCGCGTCGGCGCTTACCTACCACGCGTCGAGCGACAACACCTACCGCGACCAGATCGGCTCGTTCATCATGGCGTGGGTCGACAACCTGTCGATCACTCCGACCACCAGTCTGAAGACCAAGAGCGGGTGGTTCTGGACGGTGCTCTGGGCCGAGATCCCGATCCTCCAGATGATGGTCGCCGCGGACCTGATGTGGGACGTAGCCGATGTCGACGGCTTCGGTGACAACGAAAAGTCGCGCTTCCTGACGACGCTGCGGACCTGGGCCGATTCGATCGCGATCGACTGGGTGCCTTCTCTGGAAGCTGACGACTACGAGCCGGCCAACATCTCCACCTGGACCTCGTCCACGATGCTGTGCATCGGCAAGTTCCTGAACGAGCGACGCATTTCCGCGTGGGCTTTCGACGACGACAAGACGCCGTCCGGATACCCGACCCACAACTACCACCTCGATCACTGCTACGACAACACACTGCTGTCGACTGGCGCGTACAAGAATGAGTCCGACCGAGAGAACCGATCGAACTCCGAAGGTCAAGGCTACACCTACGGCCTGTTCAACCTCGCGCCGTGACTCACGGCTTCGTGGCGATGGCGAACGACAACGAGTTCGACGCCAGCTTCGGAACGGCGAATACACACGGCAACACGCTCAAAGCGACGAGCGACCACTACGCGCGCTACTGCCTCGGCGACCGATCGTGGAGCACCGACTATCCCGACCACTACGTCTCGGGATCGCAGTTCTGGCACTCCTCGTGGGCGTTCTGGCCGATTGCCTTCTACTTCCACAGCTACGACGCGTGGAACACGGTCAACCAGACGCACGGGACGGATCCGGACGGCGACACGTACAAGACGCCACACACCAGCTACAATCTCTGGAACAAGGCTGCGACCGCGAACCTGCTGACCGATCAGCCGGGTTCGACTGGGTCTCCTCCGAGCGACGCCGCTGACACCACGACGCCCAACAACGTGACGAGCCTGACCGCGCCGCGAGCCGGCTCCACCTGGGTCGAGCTGGCGTGGACGGACGCCTCGGTGACGAGTTGCTTCGACATTCCGAAGACCTACAAGATCTACGCGAACAGTGGTTCCGGATTCGTGCTGAACGGCACGTCCAGGAACCGGGGCTACACTGCGTCAGGGCTGACGAAGGGTACGTCCTACACCTTCAAGGTGGCCACCGTCGACTTCGGCGGCAATGAATCGGCGGGAACGACCGTCGTGAAGGTCACCGATTCTCCGTGAGGAATCGACGTTGACTGAGAGCGAGCATTACAGCCGGGTGAAGAGGTTCATGTATCTCGCGAAGCAAGAGGTCCCCGAAGAGGTGACCCTGCCGAGCGCCGAAGTCCGGGAGCTTCGAGCGAACCTGATTCTGGAGGAAGCACTGGAGACCGTTGCCGCGTTGGGCTTCCACGCCGAGGTACTGACGCCGTCCAATCCAGGGGAGAAGCATCAGGTCATCCTGTCGGAGGAGGAGACTCCGGACCTGGTGGAGATCGCGGACGGCTGCGCGGACATCAGCGTCGTCAACGTCGGCACGCTCATCGCCTGCGGCATCAAGGACAAGGCGCTGATCCGCCTGGTCGATGAGAACAACCTGGCGAAGTTCGGCCCCGGCTCGTCCATCCGAGAAGACGGCAAACTGATCAAGCCGCCCGGGCACACCCCTCCCAACATCAAAGAACTGCTGGCTGCCCAGTAGTTACAGACGAAACTGGATTTTTTCTTGCCCCAAGAAGAGGGTCCTTCCGCATCAGCACCGCTGAGCTGGAGGTCTGTCTTCTTGAGTCGTTGGGTGGCTGTCGTATGTGTCGTGCTTTCCGCACTGTCCGCAGGGGTATCCCTCTGGGGTCTTTCTGCATTGCGGGAAAGTCAGGAGGTGGCGGCCAGAACACAGTCGTTTGACTCCGACCTGTTCCCGTTCGATTTGGAGCCGGGCTGCCGTGTTTGGTGCGTCGAGAGGAAGGGGGCATTGGAGCTAGCTCCCGAGAGATGGGAGTCTTCCGCACCGGAGGGTTACTCGCTAGTCTTGGTCTTCGACCTTGATGACATGCGCTTCGTGGTGTGGAGGGATCACTGATGTCTGAGGAAAAGAACGACAGCTCCGACGAGAAACTTCTCTACGTAGCTCCTTGGGACGGAGGTCCCCTGCGAGAGCTGAAGACCGCAGCGGGATCTTCCCCGTGCGACGGGTGCCCTCCGCCCACGCCGAGCTGCGAATGCATCGGACGGTTCGTCGACTCCTCGGGCGACGAGTACTGCAAGTGGAAGTCGGGAGAGATCGTCAAAGTCAGCCCCTGTCCCTGAGTTTCTAGGGTTTCTGTGGCCCACCTTGGGTAGCGTGTTCCGGCTGTAAGAGCAGGTCGGATCTCGTACGAGGGGGCCTACCGTGACGCTAGCTCTAGCTTGGGGAAAATGGGTGCCTGAGACAGCCTCTGATCGCAAAGTCGTCCTCGGCCAGAACGCGCTGATTCCAGCGGTAGTCGTCGTAGCAGTTTGCGGAGGAGTTGCCTCCGCAGCATTCTGGATGTCTTCCATCTCGCACAATATCAATGCCGTAGACGAGAAGGTGACGGCGATTGATGCACGGACGATTGCCATGGAAGAAGTAACCAGGAGCAATCTGAGCAAGGACACCTTTGAGCGGTGGGTTACTTCGTTCAGAGAACAGAACCCAGAGCTGAAAATCCCAGAGCTGATCCGGTAGTTGGATCATGGAATCGGCACTGCTTTGGGTCTTCTCCGCGGCGCAGTTGTTGCTGGGAGCAGCGGTTTTCTTCTCCGCTAGACTGCCTCCGTGGAGTCGAGTCTTCGCGTGCATCGCGCTCATTTCTATGGGCCTCTATCGTTTGGCGGGCCTTGTCCAGTGGGAAGATGACCGAGAGAGCGCGCTAGGGGGAGTCGTGATCTTGCCGTGGTTGATCACGACGTGCTGGATTGGATTCTCGGCTGCCTTGCTAGCTGAGGGAGGGACGTGGCTCTCCCCAAAACACAGAAAGCACGCTCCGGGACTGTCCTCTGAGCCAGTGGGAGCCACGGTGTCGGGTCTCGTGACCGTCATGGGGTGTGTAGTTGTCCTAGGGTGGATGGTTGGAAGTAGGGCCATCACTCAACTACACCCATCTTTGGTGTCGATGAAGTTCTCTACCGCCACCTCGTTCATACTGGCTGGAGCCGTTTGCGCGCTGCTCCATGCCTACCGAGACCCGTCCAGGAAGCACCCGGTCAGCTCTCCGGGCTTCCTCCTGGGGTTCTCTTTGGTGCTGTTCCTGATGAGCTGGGTGCCGATTGTGTTTCCGGAGACTGGCGGGCTTTCTTTGGGAGACGACGGCGCGCTCAGCACGGCCCCTGGAGTTCCTTCGATCGGAACCGCAGCGGGGTTCTCTTTGGTAGCCATGTCCGGATGGTGGGCAGTTGCGGCGTCCAGAAGAGGGATTCGAGGGCTGCTGTTGGCTGTCGAGGTCGTTGGGTGGCTTGCGATCCTTGGCTACGTAGCTCGGGTTCCAGTGCTGTACTACTACGCCGAAGGGGTCAGCACTGCAATGGCGGTCCACACTGCGCTCGGAATGGTCCTTCTGGGTAGATCCCGGCACGGTCTCCGCTAGACTCTCCACAATCCCAGGCGGGTTTCCTTGCGGACAACCTCCGACAGGATCGGGCACCGGTTTGGGCTTGAGCCCCCTCCGGGCAAGAGGGGGCTCTCTTTCTTGCAGACGAACGTCGTATGGGATACTGTTCCCTGAGAAGTCAAGCCCACAACGCCAAGGAGGATCCCATGGCCGACGGCGAGCAGATTCAGAAGAGCGACAACCAGCGTCTCGCGAGCACCGCTCGCGGCGGCAACTCCGGAACCTACCCAGGCGTCGCGCAGGGCATCCTCGGCCAGCAGGGCCGTTCGGCGCTCGGCCCGACCGTCCGCGGTGGTCGCCAGGAAGCCCGGACCGACACCGTCGGAACCGGTGCGATCGGCGAGCGCCAGACCCACGCCGCGACCGCTCGGGGCGGCACGGTTCGAGTGACTCCCCGCGTCGAGACTGGCGAGTCCAACACCGCTCCTTGAGGAGGTCGCGATGTCCCGGGAACTGAATCCCGCGACCATCAGCGACCTGACTCTCGGTCGGCGTCCGGGCTCTGTCCAGACTTCCGGCGGGATCGGTGGCGTTGCTGGTGGCGGCGGAGTGACCGAGGGGGGACGGAAGGTTTCGTCCGACCCACGAAGCGGCCCCCTGGCGCGAAGAGGTATGGCGCCTCAGGCTGAGAACATCGCTCGATCGCAGGTGACCAGCGACCTTCCGTCCGGTCCTGCCCGAGCGAGCCAGACCACGATCGAATCTTCGCTCGCGACGGTTCGCAGTCGCGCTCGGGAGGACTGAGATGACCGCAGGACGTGTGACCGAAGTTCCAGTGCCCACCGAGACTCCGCACTTCGGTCAGCCGACGCCGGGCGTCGCGATCGGGTTCATCTCCGTGGCCAAGGAATGCTGCTACGCCACCATGGCGGAGTGGCAGCCGGCCGCTGCCGGGATGCGCAACAAGTGTCGCTGTGGCAATACTCTGGTGGCCGAGGTGGCCAAGGGCAACGTCACCGTCCGTGACGGCGCGCACCAGATGAGTCTGATCGACGGCTACCGCGTCCAGATGATCTCCTACTCCAACCGGCATCACAGCCAGGTGGACCAGGAGTTCGACCTGGAGAACCGCGGTCTCCAGAAGAGCACTCC
>FUIF01014218.1_pt1 | contig 45434 bp, 54 predicted proteins | sample 1003461 | NCBI WGS metagenome assembly FUIF01 (sample SAMEA80401918, study PRJEB19352) | marine metagenome
CCATGTTTCTCGCAAATAATTACATAGTTTTTTGAACGAGCGTTAACTGTTATATATTTTCGGTTAAAATCGCATACATTTGGTGCTATTCAGGTTGGAATCACCTGTCTTTTGGAGGTTGCATGGATAAAGAACTATCGGAGGAGCAGCAGGCTACTCTCCGCCGTTATATTGACGAGCACGTGGAGGCTTTGAGGCATTATCGCGAGCTCGATTCGCGTCTGTCGGAGGAGGAGCAGACTTTGCGTCGGCTTGAGCTGGCAAGCGAGCGTTTGCGCGCGTACCGCGAGACGCTGTGAAAATTGTTTCACGTGAAACATTTGCACGTTTTACGTGTAAAAATTAGTTAGGGACCCCTATGAGTGCAGCGTCAAATCCAGTTTTAGACGAAAAAAGGTTGAAGCTTGAACTTCGTCTTGCGCAGATCGAAAAGAACGAGAAATGCCGGGATAATTTTTTAACTTTTTGTGAAGACAGTTTGGCCGGACTTCATCGCGGGCCGTCATCACAAAATCATTGCTGAGAAGCTTGAGCGCGTGGCCCGTGGTGAGTTGAAGCGTTTGATCATCAACATGGCTCCGCGGCACACGAAGAGTGAGTTTGCGTCTTATTTGTTTCCTGCATGGTTCATGGGCCGCGATCCGAAGAAGAAGATCATTCAGGCTACTCACACGACTGAGCTGGCGGTAAATTTTGGTCGTAAGACGAAGAATTTGATTGAGAGTGACGAGTTCAGCGAGGTTTTTCCGGAGGTTCGTCTTGCGTCGGATAGTAAGGCGAGTGGTCGTTGGGACACGAACAAGGGCGGCATGTATTATGCTGTTGGTGTTGGCAGTAACTTGGCGGGTCGTGGTGGTGATTTAGTTATTATTGACGATCCTCATTCGGAGCAGACGGCGATGTCCAGTTCTGGCTTTGACGATGCTTGGGATTGGTACACTGGGGGCCCCCGTCAGCGTCTTCAGCCGGGTGGTTCGATAGTTTTGGTTCAGACTCGTTGGTCTGAGAAGGACATGACGGGTCAGTTATTGCGGGCGATGGCTAAGGACCCTTTGGCGGATCAATGGGAGGTTGTTGAGTTACCTGCGATTTTTGATGATGGGACTCCGTGTTGGCCGGAGTTTTGGAGTTTGGATGATTTGACTGCGGTGCGCGCGTCTATTCCTCAGAGTAAGTGGAACGCGCAGTATCAGCAGAATCCTACGGGTGAAGAGAGTGCGATAATCAAGCGTGAGTGGTGGCGTTGTTGGGATCGTGATCGGGTTCCTCAGTTAGAGTATGTGATTCAGAGTTACGACACGGCGTTTTCGAAGCGGGAGACGGCGGATTATTCGGCTATTACGACGTGGGGTGTATTTTATCCTAACGAGGGTGGTTCGGGTCCGAATTTGATTTTGTTGGACAGTAAGAAGGGTCGTTGGGATTTTCCTGAGTTGAAGCAGGTTGCTTTGGACAGTTATCAGTTTTGGGAGCCTGACACGGTTATTGTTGAGGCGAAGGCGAGTGGTTTACCTTTGACGCATGAGTTGCGGAACGTGGGGATACCTGTTGTAAACTTTACTCCGAGTCGCGGTAACGATAAGGTTTCGCGCGTACACAGTGTTTCGCCTTTGTTTGAGGCTGGGATGGTATGGGCCCCGGACGAGACGTGGGCGGATGAGATGATTGAGGAAGTTGCGGCTTTTCCGAACGGGGAGCATGATGACTTGGTCGATAGTATGACGCAGGCTCTTATGCGTTATCGTCAAGGAAACTTTGTTCAGCTTCCAACAGATGACTGGGAAGACGACGCGAACCATGCTAAGGTTGTTGCCTATTATTAGTCCTGAAGGGCGGTTGAATGTACAAGTCTGCGGTTAACTTGGGTGCGGCGGGCCCTGCTGCTGTGAGTTACATGCAGGAAGGCGGTGCCGTGGCGGATTACATGGCTGCTCCTGATCTACGGTCCACGGCTCCCGGTTCAGCGCCTGCTTACTTGGAATACATGCCGCAGGAAATTTCGCGGGAGATGCCCGAAGAAGAGGGCATAATGAGTTTCATTGGCGAAGGTGATCTGACGAAGGGTATTCGCGACAGTGCACGTGTTGGCGGTTCGCGGACCGCGGCTTTATACGGCTCGTCTCCTAGTTTTATGGAGACGTTGATTGAGGATTATGACTATCCGGCGGTGTTTGATGAAGAGCTGGGTCAGGCGGTTATTCCGACGGGTTCTGAGCCGGAGAGTATTCGCACGGCGAAGGAGTATGGCGTCGAAACGGCGGCTGATGTTGGGACGTTTTCGGAGTTTATTAATCGTTTTGCGCCGATGCCTTTTGGTGGTCAGAACGAGCGTGACGTTGACAAGGCTCAGCGGAACAACGCGGTTGGCCGTCGGCTATTCATGAAGGCGGGCATGGACGCGACGCCGGAAGAGTTGACACAGATGGTTGACGATGAGATTTTCAACCAGTTGAATACGATTATGGGTCGGACATCAGATGAGCAGTTCACTCCTGCGCCGTCCCAGCCCCGCGCCCCACGGAACTTTAAGTCTCCGGAAGAGGGGTTTTTCGATACGACGCGTAAGTACCGAAATTATCTGTAGTCGTATCAGGGAGAATTAGATGGCCGAACCACGTAACGGATACAAAAGCAGCCTGATGGACAGGAATGTTCCATCTCAGTTGTTGGAAGAGGATTTAGCTGCCGAGATAGAGCTTGAACTCCCGGGTTCCTCGGACGACGTCGTGAGGGGCGAGTTTGAGGTTGAAAACGTCGGCGAGATTGAGATCAGTCCGACGGAGGACGGCGGCGTTGAGGTTGACTTTGAGCCGCAAGATCAGCGTGGTGAGAACGAAGATTTTTATGCGAACTTGGCAGAAGAGATGCCGGATCGCGAGCTGGGTCGGATTGCTGGCGAGTTGTTAGGCGAGTATGACGCTAACAAGGCGAGCCGTCAGGATTGGGAAGACGCTTATAAGGATGGTTTGGAGCTTCTAGGCTTTACTTACGAAGAGCGGACGCAGCCTTTCCGTGGTGCTACCGGCGTAACCCATCCTTTGCTGGCGGAGGCTGCCACGCAGTTCCAAGCGCAGGCGTTTAATGAGCTTCTACCTCCTTCGGGGCCCGTCCGCACCATGGTTATGGGTTCTGAAACCAATGCGAAGGTTGCGCAAGCGCAGCGCGTAAAGACTTTTATGAACTTCTACATCACGAATGTGATGGAAGAATACACGCCAGATATGGACCAGATGCTGTTCTATCTTCCGTTGGCGGGTTCTACTTTCAAGAAAACGTACTACGATGACACGCGCGGTCGTGCGGTGTCTCGGTTTGTCCCTGCGGAGAACCTGATTGTTCCGTATGAGACCGCGGACCTCGAAACATGCCCGAACATCACGCAAGTGGTGCGCATGTCGCTGAATGACCTGCGCAAGCGTCAGCTTTCCGGCATGTATTTGGACCTTGAGGTTCTTCCTGCCCAGAAAGAGCTGAGCGAAATCGAGGGTACGATTGACCGTATCGACGGTATTGAGCCCTCGCAGATTGATTATGACTGCACGATCCTTGAGTGCCACGTTGATTTGGACCTTGAGGGTTACGAAGATGTAGACGAGGACGGCGAACCGACCGGAATCCGAGTTCCCTACATTGTCACGATGTCTCTGGATAATGGGCAGGTGTTGTCCATTCGTCGAAATTACCAAGAAGACGACGAGCTAAAAAAGAAGATTTCGTACTTTACGCACTACAAGTTTTTGCCCGGTTTTGGTTTCTACGGTCTGGGCTTGATTCACACCATTGGCGGTTTGTCCCGAACCGCCACGGCGGCACTGCGACAGTTGATCGACGCGGGTACGTTGTCCAACCTCCCTGCTGGCTTCAAGGCCCGTGGACTTCGTATTCGAGACGATGATGATCCGTTGCAGCCCGGCGAGTTCCGCGACGTTGACGCGCCGGGTGGGGCTATCCGAGATAGCCTCATGCCTTTGCCGTTTAAGGGTCCGGACCAGACGTTGTTTAACCTGCTTGGGTTTGTCGTGCAGGCTGGTCAGCGGTTTGCGACCATTACTGACCTAAAGGTGGGTGACGGTAACTCGCAAGCTCCTGTGGGCACGACTATTGCCATGATGGAGCAAGGCTCGCGGGTCATGAGCGCTGTACATAAGCGCCTGCACTACGCGATGCGTCAGGAGTTCAAAATCCTAGCTCGCGTGATGTCGGAGAGCTTGCCACAGGAGTATCCGTATTCGGTTTCTGGCGGCGATCAGACGATTATGGCGCAGGACTTTGACGACCGGGTGGATGTTATTCCGGTCAGCAATCCGAATGTCTTTAGCCAAGCGCAGCGGATCATGCTCGCGCAGACTAAACTACAGCTCGCGGCCCAAGCCCCTGAGATGCACAACATGCATGAGGTTTTCCGGGACATGTATGAGGCTTTGGGTGTGAGCGACGTGGATCGTTTGATGAAGGCGACGCCTGCGGAAATTCCGGAGCCTCTTGATCCGGCACAGGAAAACATCAATGCCTTGGATCAGTTGCCTATGACGGCGTTTGAGGGTCAGAACCACCAAGCGCACATCATGGCGCACCTTACTTTTGGGGCAACGCCGATGGTTGGCCAAATGCCTACGGTGGCGATCAACTTGCAGAAGCACGTTATGGAGCATGTTCAGATTGCGGCTCGCGAGCAGGCAGCGCAGCAATATTTGCAGATAGTCCAGCAGCAGGGCGGTCAGCCCGCCGACGACCAACAAATGCTGCAAATGGAGCAGATGACGGCGCAGTTTGTTGCGGAAGGTCTGCAACAATTGCGGCAGTTGTCTCAGCAGCTTTCGGGCGCGGGGGCCCCGGACCCTCTTGTTCAGCTCAAAGAAGCCGAGTTGCAACAGAAGGCTCAGGAGTCTCAGGCGGATCAGCAGATCGATCAGGCCAAAGTACAGTTGACTGCTCAGAACCAAGAGATGCGGTCGGACCAGTTCCAGCAGCGTTTGGCCGCTCAAGAACGTCAGACGCAGGCCCGTATTCAGGCTGCTATGGAACGCGAGCTGCTCAAGCAGCGTAACAACGGAGGAACTCCACAATGAAAAATCGCAAAGTGAAAGTTAACGGCTCTACGCCTAAAGACCCGCCAAAGGCGGTCGAGTATGCGGACATCAAGGGTCAGGGTCGTGTGCCTTATGGCAAGACTGCTCCTGCTCCGATGGCTTCGAACAAGCCTCGCAAGATGAAAGTTCGCGGAGCGGGTGCCGCGATCAAGGGCACGAGCTATATGGGCTGCTAAGAGGCCGGTAGTTTTGGAGTGGTTTATATGGCACGAACGTTCATAGACGACTGGAAAATATTGCCACGTCTGATGATGCTGGCGGTCACGATTTTGACTTACCAGTCGGTTCATTGGTTCATGAGCCTCGAATCTCCCTCAAATGCTCAGGCCGGGCTCGTAAGTGTGTGCATGGGCGCGCTAACGGGCTGCTTTGGGATTTGGATGGGCAAGGAGGCTAACAAATGATTGGCGCTCTGATTGGTCCTATCGCCGGGCTGGCATCCTCATGGCTGCAAGGCAAGGCAGACAAGAATGCTGCGGAAGCGCAACTTAAACTGAGCGAAGCAGAGGCCAAGGCTAAGATTTTGCTATCCGAAAAAACATCCGTTGCCGACTGGGAACGGATAATGGCCGAAGGCTCGAAAACAAGCTGGAAGGATGAATGGCTCACCCTGCTGTTTTCTGTGCCGCTGATTCTGAGCTTTACGGGGGAATGGGGAAGGGATGCCGTTTCTCAGGGGTTTGCGGCCCTTGAAGCCATGCCTGTGTGGTATCAGTATACCCTAGGCGTGATCGTGGCTGCGTCGTTTGGCGTCCGATCCGCTGCCAAGCTATTCCGTAGGTAATGTGATATAATATGGACATCGGAGATTATTCCGGCTGGGCGGAAAAGGAGCCTGCTGTGGAGAATTTAGTTCAGATTTGGCCGATCCTGAGCGGGATAGTATTGGTCGTTGCACTGATGATTGCGTGGCGAGCCGAAATTACAGTGCGGGTAAAAGTTCTCGAAGAAAAAGTTCAAAGCCTGTTCGAGCTACTTAACCGTAGGAAATAATATGACTTATAAACTATCGAAGCGTAGCTTGGGAAAGCTAGAGGGTGTGCATCCTGACATGGTAGCCACCGTAAAACGTGCCATCGAACTGACTAAAGTCGACTTTGGCATTACTTGTGGCCTCCGCACGGTTGAAGAACAGAAGAAGCTTGTTGCTTCTGGACGCTCACAGACAATGAACAGCAAGCATATTCCTCAGTCTGACGGGTATTCACATGCCGTAGATTGTCTCGCGTATATTGACGGGGACGTATGCTGGGAAATTGCAGTCTATGATGACATTTGTGATGCCATGGCAGCGGCTGCGAAAGAAACGGGAGCGGCAGTTAAGTGGGGTGCGGCGTGGTCTGAAGGCGACATTCGTGCTTACTCGGGCACTGCCGAAGACGCCATGAATGCTTACGTTGACCTACGTCGCTCACAAAATAGGCGGCCTTTCATTGATGGTCCACATTACCAGTTGATGTAAACATATAAGAGATGCTAGGATGTTATCGAATAATGTTCGATAATATGCGAGTACTCGATGAATGAATGAAATATACATAGCCGAAGCGGTGTTTCGGATTATCCGTGAACGTCGTCAAGGCTGCCATGACTTTATGGTCAATGGGAACGTAAAGTCTATGGAGCACTATCGTGAGCTTATGGGCAATCTCGAAGGCCTTAATCACGTGGAACAGGAACTCAAGAGCCTGCTAGATAAACAGGAGCAATCTGATGACTGAGTCAGCAAAAATTGACTTGAAGGCTGCTGCCGAAGGTTTGGCCGCGATGGCAGAAACCACCGATAAAGAGCCTGAAAGGCTTAATATCGCCGACGCTTACGTCGAAAAACCTCGTCTTAATCCTGATGCGATTGGCGCAAGTCTTCTGGATCGTATGCCCAACCCGACGGGTTGGCGTATTTTGATCCTCCCCTACCAAGGAAAAGCTAAAACCGCGGGTGGGATTTACATCCCCAGTGAGGTTCAAGAGAAGAGCAACATTTCCACGCAGGTAGGTTACGTCCTGAAAGTCGGTCCTTTGGCATACAAAGACACCGAAAAGTTTCCGTCCGGTCCATGGTGCAAAGAAAAGCAGTGGGTGATGTTTGCTCGCTACGCTGGCTCGCGCTTTCAGATTGATGGCGGAGAAGTCCGTATTCTCAACGATGACGAGATATTGGCTCAAATTCTGGACCCCGAAGACATTCATCATTTGTAAAGGTGCAACATGAGCGACGTAAAAGACGAAGATCAGGTAGAAATTGACTTTGACGGCGAAGAAACTGGAGCGGAAGTTGAGGTAGAAGCTAAAAACGAAGATACTAAAACGGACGATAGTGGCTCCGATGAAAATTTCCGTCAGGCGGAAAGCGCAACGCAAAAGCGCATTGACCGCCTAACAAAGAAAATGCGGGAAGCTGAACGCCGCGAGCAGGAAGCTATTAATTACGCGCAAGCTGTCCAGAACGAGGCTCAGACGCTGAAACAGCGTATGAACTCAATGGATAACAATTATGTTAACGAGTACACCAGCCGCGTTGCTACTCAAATTGAACAGGCCGAGAAAGAGCTTGCTACTGCGATTGAGTTTGGCGACAGCAAGAAGGTTGTGGAGGCTCAACGCGAGCTTACTAGCCTGAGTATTCAGGCCGACCGGGCACAGCAAGCTAAAGTGCAGCAGGATCGGTATTTAAAGCAGCAGGAGGCTGCGGAGCAACACCAATCTCGCCAGCCGATGCCTGCTCAGCAACCTCGTCGCCCTGATCCTAAAGCCGAGCAGTGGGCGCTTAAAAACTCATGGTTTGGTCAGGACGAAGCCATGACGTATGCTGCTTTTGGGATACATAAGAAACTCGTTGAAGACGAAGGGTTTGACCCCCAGAGTGATGATTACTATAATGAACTTGACCGCCGTGTTTCGGATAAGTTCGGAAACGGTGGAAAAGCTGCTAATAAACGTACCGCTCAGACGGTTGTTGGTGCCTCGAGAACTTCAAATACTGGGCGCAGTGGGAGAAAGGTTCGACTCACCCCGAGCCAAGTCGCAATCGCGAAGAAATTGGGTGTGCCGCTAGAAGAATATGCGAAATACGTGAAGGAGTAAGATGATGAGTGACCAGTCTAAGCAGGATGGATCGTCCATCAACCGTACTTCTCGCGCTAACCAAACTCGGGAGAAACAGGCTGTTCGTAAGCCTTGGGCTCCCCCGTCAATGCTAGATGCACCGCCTGCGCCTGATGGCTTCAAGCATCGTTGGATTCGCGCCGAAACGCGTGGTTTTGATGATACGAAGAACGTTAGTGCAAAAATGCGAGAAGGTTGGGAATTGGTTCGTCGTGACGAACACCCAGACTTTGAAGCTCCCGTCGTGGAATCAGGTAAATATGAAGGTGTGTTTGGGGTAGGCGGACTGCTTCTCGCTCGCATTCCAGAGGAAACGGTTGCAGAACGTAGCGATTACTTTAACCAACGTAACCGCGACCAGATGCAGGCAGTCGATTCTGACATGATGCGCGAGAATGCACATTCGACTATGACGATCAGTAAGCCTGACCGTCAATCTCGTGTAACCTTCGGCGGTCCCAAAACGTAGGGCTGCCTTATTAGGAGAATATCATGGCTAACCAAAATACTGCCTACGGTCTTCGTCCTATTGGGCTTGTTGGTAGCGCAGCGAACTCAACTGGTGTAACCCAGTATGAGATTTCAGCTACGAACTCGAATGCCATTTACCAGTATTCCATTGTCGTTCCGACTTCGGGCGGCGTTGTGGATCAGGCTGGTGACACGGCGGGTGGTACGACCCCCGCTCTTGGCGTCCTAATGGGTGTTGAATACCATGACTCGGTTCAGAAGAAACCAGTTTTCATCAACTACTGGCCCGGTTCGGGATCAGTAAGCGTTGACACAAACCATCCTGTAAAGGCGTTTGTGGCAGACAATCCCAACCAGTTGTTCAAAGTGGCGTCTGACGCTTCTCTGACGGACCGCGCTACTGCACTTGCAACTGTGTTTGCAAACGCATCACTCGGCACGTCAGCGCGTACAGGTTCGACCGATACCGGTTCAGCAAGCGGCGCGCTAAGCGTATCGTCTGTGAACACTACTGCTACGCTTGCACTGCGTATTGTAGGTATTATGGACGACGAAGCGAACAGCGATTACACAGCCGCGGGTATTCCGATGCTTGTGCGCCTGAACGCTCACCATAACGCAACCAACGGGCGGTTTGATTCTCAGACCACTGCTCCGACAACTGGCATTTAAGGAGGGCTTAATAAATGGCTATCTCTCGCGCACAATTGGCGAAAGAGTTGGAACCCGGCCTTAACGCCTTGTTCGGACTTGAGTACGACCGTTACGAGAACGAGCATTCTGAAATCTTTGAAGAAGAGTCGTCTGACCGTGCCTTCGAAGAAGAAGTTATGCTTGGTGGTTTTTCCACGGCTCCGACGAAATCTGAAGGCGGTGCCATCAGTTTCGACGATGCTCAGGAAACGTACACTGCTCGTTACACTCACGAAACCATCGCGCTTGCGTTCTCGATCACGGAAGAGGCTATCGAAGATAATCTCTATGATCGTCTCGCATCTCGTTACACCAAAGCTTTGGCCCGCTCTATGGCTCAGACCAAGCAGATCAAAGCGGCTTCCATCCTGAACAATGCGTTCTCGACGGGCAGCCCGGTTGGTGATGGCGCAGCGCTCTGTTCGTCGGCTCACCCCTCTCTGTCTGGTAACCAGCGCAACCTGCTGTCTACCGCGGCTGATCTCAACGAGACTTCTCTTGAGCAGATGCTAATCGACGTTGCGGGTCTGACGGACGAGCGTGGTCTCAAGATTGCTGTTCGTGGCATGAAGCTTATTATTCCGAAAGAGCTTCAGTTCATCGCAGAGCGAGTTATCAACTCGAACCTGCGCTCGGGCACGGCGGACAACGATCTGAACGCCATGAAGAGCATGGGTATGCTTCCGGAAGGTGCCGTGGTTAACCACTTCCTAACGGATACCGATGCGTTCTTCATTAAGACGGACGCTCCTAACGGCTTCAAATACTTCAACCGTTCGCCAATCAAAACGGCGATGGAAGGAGACTTTGATACGGGTAACATGCGCTTTAAAGCACGTGAACGCTACAGCTTCGGTGTATCCGACTGGCGCTGCGTGTTCGGTACGCCGGGCGCATAAGGGGTTATCCTCAAACGAAAGGGCGGCTTCGGTCGCCCTTTTTTTGTTTTCTTTTGCGTGATATGTTCTATCGTGAAATTATCCCTGACGGTTGCGTGGTGTAACCGACTTACCCAGACAGGAGATGAACATGGGTCAAACAACTTTTTCGGGTCCAGTACGGTCTGAACGCGGCTTCACTGCGGCAGGTTCAAATGCTGTTGTTGAGATTACCGCAGAAACAACGCTCACATATGCCGATCACGTGGGTCGCATCATCGAAATCAATGATGCGGACGGTGCGGTGACGCTACCCACCATCACAACCGATACTATCGGTGCTGAGTACACGTTCTTTGTTGGAACAGATGCTACTGACCTAGACCTTAAAACAGACGGCACTGACAAGTTTGTTGGCTCCGTATCTGTTGCGGGTACTACGACAAAAGCTTTTGCGCCTGCTGCTGCTAACGACGTCATTTCTATGAATGGCACGACGACAGGCGGTGACGCAAACTCGGTCATCAAGGTCGTGGCTCTAGCAACTGCCCAGTACATGGTGCAGGGCGTTCTTATCGGATCGGGTACTGTCGCTACTCCCTTTGCAGACGCATGATAGGAGATAGCTGATGGCTGGTTCAGACGTAAAAACAAAACGGCTGGCGGCTACAGGTTCCGCGGGTGTGGGTCCGGCCCGCATCCGCCAAATCCAAATTAAGACCACGACCGGCAGCCCTCGTTTTACCGTTACCGATGGTAACGGCGGCTCTACCGTACTTGATATGGACCTGAACGCGTCAGACACACATTCCGTAAACATCCCGGACGAAGGGTTGCGCGTAAGTGACATCTACGTGTCTGCGTTTACCGCGTGTACCTCGGCTACGGTTTTTTATAGCTAAAAAGAGGCTCGAATGACTCGGGAAGTAAGCTCTATATCTTGTATAGGCACGACCGAGTCGTTCGAGCTTCAAGTTGCGCGTGAGCAAGTTTACATCAAGAATGGGAGTGCTTTCTAATGGCAACCACTAAAGATGTGAAAAGATTGCCGTCGGGTCGTCTCAGCTATCGGGGAGAGACTTTTGGTGGATATAACAAGCCTAAAAGAACCCCCGGTAAAGCAAAGAAAAGCGCTGTCTTGGCTAAAAAAGGTAGCGACGTTAAGCTGGTTAGATTTGGCGATCCGAAAATGTCTATTAAGAAAGACCAGCCGGGACGTCGAAAGAATTTTAGAGCGCGGCACTCATGTGATACCGCCAAAGACAAATTCAGCGCCCGTTATTGGTCCTGTAAGGCTTGGTAAGGTGGCCGCGATGAAGGTGGAAGAGGTAATTGCGCGGCTCGAAAAGCACGAGGCGGAATGTAACTTACGTTACAAAAGCATTGAGCAACGTCTGGCCGACCACAAAACGTCTCTCAAAAGCTTGGATACCAAGCTTTGGGGCTTAGCTATCCTAATCATCATTGCACCGTTCGTGCAGAAGTTTTTGGGGTAAATCATGGGCGGACGAGTAAAGACAGGACCAACGAAACAAAAGACACCCGGGCTAACTTACTTTCGAAAGGGTGGCAAAGTTTCCAGTAAATCAAAAGGTAGCAAAATTTGCCCCGAAGGAAAAGCTTGGGCAAAGCGTACCTTTGACACTTACCCATCTGCTTACGCAAACCTTGCGGCATCAAAATATTGCAAAGACCCGAACTACGCCAAGAAATCAAAAGGCGGAAAGCGGAAGGGTAAGTAATGGGAAAGCTACAGGATTGGGTGGATGAAGATTGGGTCCGAATTGACAGCACTGGTAACATTGCGGGTAAGTGCGGCACTTCGAAAAACAAGAAAAACCCTGATCGCTGTCTGCCGCGAAGCAAAGCGAACAGTCTCAGCAAGTCTGAAAGAGCTTCAACAGCGCGCAAGAAAAAACGTGAGGGCGCTAAAGGCAAGCAGGTTGTATCGAATACTAAAAAAGCAAAAGTGACAAAAATGGCGCGCGGCGGTGCGGTTGGTGAAACTAAGCCGAAGCGTCCGTTTCGCGGCAGACAGCAGTCGGGTACTGCCGTTGCTCGTGGTTGCGGTGCAGTGATGAATGGGCGACGGAAAAGGACGAAGGGCTCGGTAACACAGGGATGAACTTGGCTTTTTTGACTCCATCGCTTGAAGTAGAAAAAGCGGTTCATCGCGAACTGCTCGACTGGTCTTCAGACGTGTTGTCAAAAGCCAGCCCGCACTTTAATAATTTACCACCGTGCCCGTTTGCCAAGAAAGCATGGGGTGATAACCGCATTGCGGTTATGTTTAAGTATGAAAATAACCGGCAGTGCTTGTATAGCACCGTATCGCAGTTTGATGACAACTTTGACCTTGCCATCATTGTTGACTTCAAGTTTGACGAAGACCCTGAAATCTTTCACACGTATTTAGACGAGATGAACGACGCCATTTCTGAGGGCATATTTATCGACAAAGATGTGTGGGTTATGGGTTTTCACCCGCATGACGAGGAGAGCGATTTTATCGAAGACGTTGAGTTTGAGCCTCACGTCGACGCGGAATACGCTATGATTTTTGTGCAGCGTCTGTCTAAGTTACAGGAAGCCGCAGACAAGCTGGATAAAAAAGGCTATTATGACATGTATAATAGTCAATTTAACGCCCGTGAAATCTATGAAAAACGGGATCGGCTCTATAGGAGATTAAAAGATGGCGATGAAACCACGTAAAAAAACTGGTGTTAAGAAGATGCGCGGTGGCGGCATGGTTAAGAAGATGCGCGGCGGCGGCATGGTTAAGAAGATGCGCAAAGGCGGCATGGTAAAGAAGAAGAAGTAAGATGGCTACTTCCGGAAGCACAGATTTTGAGCTAGACGTCGCAGAGTACGTCGAAGAAGCGTTTGAGCGCTGTGGTCTTGAGGTGCGTACTGGTTACGACCTGAAGACGGCAAAGCGGTCGCTTAATCTGTTGCTTGCGGATTGGGCTAACCGCGGCTTGAACCAATGGACAATCAAGCAGCGCACCGTCACACTAGCGGTTGGCGACGGCGATTATGATCTGGGTGCGGACGTAATCGACGTTCTATCTGTTATCGTGCGTCGTGATGGTACAGACTATTCGTTAGATCGTTTAAGCCGCGATGAATACCTTACAATTCCGACAAAAACCACAACGGGAAGACCCAACCAGTTTTTCTTGGATCGTCAGGTTACCCCAAGCTTAAAAATCTGGCCCACCCCAGAGAACACTACGGATGTTGTGATTTACGACGCGTTGACCCGTATGGACGACGCGGATGTTTACACAGACACAATGGCTATGCCCTTTCGGTTTTACCCCTGCTTGGCGGCGGGTTTAGCCTACTACCTCGCTTTGAAGCGGGCACCAAATCGTGTGCAACTGCTGAAGGCGGTGTACGAAGAAGAGTTTGAACGGGCTGCTTCGGAAGACCGAGATCGGGCGTCCTTTAATGTTGTTCCAAACTACGAATATTACAGGGCGGGGTAGATGGCTAAGTTTGCTTCGGGAAAAGACTCCTACGCAATATCCGACCGCTCTGGGTTTCGTTATCCTTATAGGGTAATGAAGCGCGAGTGGAATGGCTTGCTGGTGGGGCCCGACGAGTATGAGCCAAAACACCCTCAGCTTGGGCCCTTTCGCAAGGTTGTAGACCCGCAGGCTCTTGAGAATGCAAGGCCTGACCGTATTGAGCCGCTAGATGTATTCGTTGGTGTTCCTCTGGTAGAGGCTCCAAACCTACGTCCGCCGCAGGCTTTTGGCGAAGTCGGGCAAGTTACGGTGAGTACGTCATGAGCTTTACATACGATGAGCTAAAACAGGCCATTCAGGACTACACAGAGAACGACGAAACGTCCTTTGTGACCAATTTGCCGCTGTTTATTCGCCAGTCTGAGGAGCGCATTCTTAAAAATGTGCAGTTAAGCCTTTTTCGGAAGAATGTGAACGGTACTTTGACGGCTTCCAACAAGTATTTGTCCTGTCCAAGTGACTTTTTGGCTCCTTTTTCGCTGTCTTTTGTAAATTCAGACAGCGATCACGTGTTTTTGGACTTTAAAGACGTAGATTTCGTTCAATCTTTCAATCCAGACGCTGCCACCACGGGAAATCCGAGGTATTATGCGGTTTTTGACGTTGATAACTTCGTTTTGGGGCCAACTCCAAACTCAAGCTACGCTGTAGAGCTGCATTATTTTTATCGACCGGCCAGTTTGACGGCGGGATCGGGTTCAGGCACCACTTGGCTAAGTGAAAATGCCGAATTGGCGTTGCTGTACGGCTCCTTGATTGAGGCGTATATCTATATGAAGGGTGAGCAGGACGTGATGGCTCAATATGAGAAACGTTTTATGGAAGCAATCACGGGACTGAAGATGTTCGGCGAGTCCAAAGAGGTTACCGACGAGTACAGAACTGGCAAGGTGATCAGGCCGAAACAGTAAGTTTCGTTTAGAAAGGGTAAGGTACATGGCTTTTAGTGGAAACTACATGTGTACATCTTTCAAGAAAGAGCTTCTTGAGGGTTTGCACGACTTCAACGCTTCTGGTGGTAACACATTCAAACTCGCGTTGTACACCAGCAGCGCAACGTTGAACGCGTCTACGACTGCGTATGCAACGACGAATGAGATCAGCGGCACGGGCTATACGGCTGGTGGCGGCACGTTGACAAACGTGGACCCAACAACGTCGAGCACGACGGCCTTTTGTGACTTCAACGACCTAACGTTTAGTACCGCGACGATCACAGCACGTGGCGCGTTGATCTACAATTCAACCAACAGCAACCGTGCGGTTGTGGTGCTGGACTTTGGTGCCGACAAGACGTCAACGGCGGGTGACTTTACGATTGTATTCCCAACCGCGGACTCGAGTAACGCGATTATTCGGATCGCGTAATGTCGGACGTTGTCGTCCCCTTTTCCGGCTGGGGTCGGGGGACATGGGGCCAAGTAGCTTTTGGTGAAGGCTCCATTACCAACGATGGAGCCGCAGGACAGGTTGGCTCGGTAACAGTAGTTGCCGAGGCGGATGTCCCTGCGACCGGACTCGAGGCGACATTAAGCGTTGGGTCCGTAACGGTAACAGCAGGGGCTGATGTCTCCGTCACAGGTCAGGCGGCTACCGGTATTGTTGGGTCTGTAACGGTAACGGGCATAGCAAACGTTACACCGGCCGGGCTTGAGGCAACGGCGAACGTTGGTTCCGCGACGGTCACCGCGGATGCGATTGTCCCAGCGACGGGGCTAGGTGCGACGGCCTCTGTTGGATCGGTGACCGTTGTTGCGAAAGCAGACGTTTCTCTCACAGGATTGGAAGCTGACGGCGAGATTGGCGAGGTTTCTGTTGGCATCTTTGTAGATGTCGATGTTACGGGGCTGGAAGCTACCTCTTCCGTTGGTGAAGTTGTTGTACGAGCAACTGCGGATGTTTCCGTTACGGGTGCAGAAGCCACGGGTTTCGTGTCCCCTGTCCTTGTATGGGGACATATTGTTCCAAATCAAAATCCGAGTTATACTCCCACCAACCCGTCGCAGTCGCCTACTTGGGGTGAGGAAACGCCGACGCAGACATCGGGCTTTGCGCCCACGACACCGACCCAATCCCCCGGGTGGTCAGGCGAGACACCTTCGCAGTCGCCGAGTTGGACACGGGTTGCAGCATAAGGTTTTAGAAAATGCCCAGTACATATACACTGAATAACGGTATCGAGCTGATCTCAACCGGTGAACAGTCCGGCACGTGGGGCGATACAACGAATACAAATTTGAGCTTGGTTGATGCCGCTCTTGACGGTCAGGTTACGGTCACTTTGTCTTCGGCGGGCTCGTCTGGTTCTCCGAACGATCTGCCGATTAGTGATGGTGTGACATCCAATGGTCGCAACCGCATCGTTATCTTTAATGATGGTTCCGACTTAGGTGCCACGGCCTATGTGCAGTTGACGCCCAACGATGCCGAAAAGATCATTTACGTTCGCAACAGTCTGTCTGGGTCGCGCAGCATTATCCTGTTTCAAGGCACGTACAGCGCGAGTAATGATTATGAGGTTCCTGCGGGAACGACTGCGGTTGTTTTCTTCGACGGTGCCGGTTCTGGTGCGGTAGCGGCGAACGTATTTAACAATGCGTACTTCGACAGCCTGCGTTTAGGCAGCGTGTCGGTGACCGCGATCCTAGACGAAGACAACATGTCTTCTAACAGCGCGACAGCATTGGCAACGCAGCAGTCAATCAAATCATATGTGGATACACAGGTCGGCGCGAATAACGAGCTTTCCGAGGTTCTGGCTAACGGCAATACGACAGGTTCCAACAACATTGTCGTGAACAATGGTCAGGCAATTACGACCAACACGGTCAGCGAGACGACTTCTGGCAGCGGTGTCACAATTGACAGCGTGTTGCTTAAAGATGACGGCGTAAACGCGACCAATCTTGAAGTTACGAACCTCAAAGCTAACGACGGCACTGCGGCGGGTTCGATTGCGAACAGCACGGGTGCTTTTACGATCACGTCGCTTATCTCGAACTCTGTTGATATTGGCGGGGGCGCAATTGACGGCACGGTTATCGGTGGCTCAACGCCAGCGGCCATTAGCGGAACGACCGGCAGCTTTACTGGCGACCTAACCGTAGATAGCACTACCCTGCACGTTGACAGCACAAACAACCGCGTTGGCATTGGGACGACTTCACCCGGCAGGACTCTTGACGTTCAAGATGCGTCTGGTGATGCAGACATTCGTCTACTTGCTACGGGCACAGGCTCTGGCGACGATTCTATTTTGTATCTTAACATTGCGGGCACCAGCGCCACCAGTCGAGTTAATTTCGGGGACTCTGACGACGCTGACCGGGGCCGCATTATTTATTCACATAGCAGTGATTATATGTCGTTTACGACCAGCGCAACGGAGCAGATGCGTATCGACAGCGACGGTGTTGATGTTACTGGCAACGTCTCCCTCCGTGACAATGATGAGTTGCGCTTTGGTGATAGCGACGACCTGAAAATTACCCATAACGCCACATTTAGCGATATTCGCAACAATACTGGTCTTCTAGCAATTAGGAATGCAGCAGACGATGAAGATGTCGTGATTCAGACAGATAACGGTTCCGGCGCACTCACAGATTACTTCCGCGCCGACGGCTCCACCGGTGAAGCTATTTTGTATCACTACGGCTCAGAAAAGCTAAACACCACAAGCAGCGGCGTAGATGTTACTGGGGCTTTAACTCTTTCCGCAGCAGACCCTTTCATCGCACTGACGGACACAACCACTGGCGTAAACCATGATATCGACGCCAACTCCAGTGTCGGTAACTTGGTATTCAACACTGACATCAACAGTGAGGGAAGCGACCCTACGCTATTACTAAGGGTTCAGGGCATTACTGGCGTCAAAGTGAAGAGACAAGGCGATGTTGATATTGCTGGAACTCTGGATGTTGGAGATTCAGCATCAATTACTTCTGCGGCCCCCAAACTTCTGCTTACGGACACAAGCACAGGTGTTGACCACGAAATTAACGCCAACTCCGGTGTAGGTAATCTAGTGATAAACGCTGACATTAACGGCGAGGGCAGTGACCCCAAGTTATTGCTGAAGGTTTCTGGCACCACTGGCATCACTGTGAGAGACACAGGCAATGTTGCTATTGCAGGTGCGCTATCGAAAGGCTCTGGCTCGTTTAAGATTGACCATCCGCTCAAGCCCACGTCGCACCATCTCGTTCATAGCTTTGTCGAAGCTCCACAGGCGGATAACATCTACCGGGGCAAAGTCACGCTTTCTGGTGGCTCTGCAACGGCAAATCTGGACGAAGCTGGTCGCATGACAGCGGGAACATTCGTCGCGCTGAATGGCAACATCCAGTGCTTTACGACCAATGAAGACGGGTGGACGGCGGTGCGGGGGTCGGTGTCTGGCAACACCCTGACCATTGAGGCACAGGACAGCACCTGCGCAGACACCGTATCGTGGCTTGTAATTGGCGAGCGTCACGACCCGCACATGCTCAACACCAACTGGACTGACGAGGCAGGCAGGGTAATTACCGAGCCCGAGAAGCAGCCAGAAGAGGAAGAATAATATGGCAATTGCGTATAACTGGCAGATTCTTACCTGCGAACACGAAATCGCAACAGGCGGCATCAATATCATAAACTGGCGCTGCACTGCTTCAGAGACTGTGGGCGAAACCACCTACAAATCGGCTGAAGACGGAATAGTGTCCTTATCGCCAGACCCATCAGTTGCAGACTTCGTGGCCTACGTCGATGTCACTGAGGCAACGGCGCAAGGTTGGGTCTGGGATCAAATCAGCCAATCAGATACCGAGTCCGCTTTGGCTGCGGACATTGACGCTCAGAAGAACCCGGTGACCGCCAGCGGCAATCCGTGGGATGAGGGGTAATTAAGCCGTGCCGCTTACCAAATTGCAGTTTCGACCCGGTGTGACCCGAGAAACCACTTCGTATAGTAACGAAGGCGGATGGTTTGACTGTGATAAGGTGCGGTTTCGTTTCGGCTTTCCTGAAAAAATTGGCGGGTGGCAGAAAACTTCGGGCACCTACTTTTTAGGGACATGCCGTGCTTTACACCCATGGGTCGCACTCCAAGGTGAGCAGTATTTGGGCGTCGGCACACATCTAAAGTATTATATTAACGAGGGTGGTGCATATAACGACATCACTCCAATCCGAGCGACGACTGCTGCGGGAGATGTTACGTTTGCTGCTAGTGCGAATACGCTTGGCGCGGATGTCGCGGTTAACGAAACAACAATTACGCTGACAAGCGGCGCAGGGTTTCCTGACACGGGCGTTATTAAGATTAACAGCGAAGTGATCCGCTACGCTTCAATTTCCTCCAATACATTGTCGGGCCTTGAACGCGGGTTTGATGGTACGACGGAGGCTGCGCATTCTTCAGGTGCCGCAGTCACGTGTTCCACACTTCGTGTGACAGATGCAAACCACGGGGCCGAGAACAACGACTTCGTGACTTTTTCGGGTGCAGCCACGCTTGGCGGCATCATCACGGCCAATGTGTTGAACCAAGAGTATCAGGTCAGCCACCGTGTAAGCGCTAACGAGTATTTGATCGAAGCTCGAGCTGTCGAGTCGATGTCGACGATTACAACAACTACGGGGTACACACCGACGTATGTATTTGCAACGACCTCGGACAGTGGATCGGGGGGCGCAAGCGTTGTTGGAGCGTACCAAATCAGCACTGGTCTTGATACGACTATCGTTGGTACCGGCTGGGGCGCGGGTACTTGGAGTCGTGGTACGTGGGGTAGCTCGGCTAACCTCGCTGCCTCGGGACAAACGCTTCGCATCTGGTCCCATGACAACTTTGGTGAAGACCTGCTCATCAACGTTCGGGATGAGGGCATATACTACTGGGATAAAACCAACGGCACAAGCGCTCGCGCGGTTGAGTTGTCGAGTTTAACGGGTGCAAATACAACACCAACGATTGCAAAAAAGGTTTTGGTTTCGGATCGTGACCGGCACATTATTGCGTTTGGTTGTGACCCTGAAAACAACATTGGCACACAGGACCCTCTCCTTATTCGGTTTAGCGACCAAGAAAGCTTGACTGAGTGGAACTCGCTGCCGACTAACACGGCGGGTGATTTGCGCTTAGGCTCGGGTTCAGCGATTGTAAACGCCATAGAAACACGCCAGCAAATCTTGGTGTTTACAGACACGTCGCTGCACACGATGCAGTATCTAGGACCACCTTTTACTTTTGGCATTAACCTTGTTTCTGAAAACACGACGATTGCGGGCCCGTTGGCCGCGATTCCTGTTGAGGACAACGTGTTCTGGATGGGTGCTCAAGAGTTTTTATGTTTATGGCGGAACGGTTCAGCGGTTGCCCTGCACTGTTCGCGATTATGTATTTAGCGACATTAATGAGGATCAGCTTGAAAAGGTTACGGCGGGCAGCAACACGGCATTTTCGGAAGTTTGGTGGTTTTACCCGTCTGCAAGTAGCACCGAGAATGACCGTTATGTGGTCTACAACTATGAGCAGCAGGTTTGGTACTACGGCACACTATCTCGCACCTGTTGGTTGGACCGCGGTGTTGAGAATTACCCGGTGGCTGCGGGAACGGACCAAGTGCTGTACTACCATGAATTTGGGTTGGATGACGGTAGTTACTCTCCAGCTTCAGCAATCTCGGCTTACATTGAAAGCAGTCAGATTGACATTGGCGATGGGGAAAACTTTGCGTTTATCCGTCGGATGATCCCGGATTTGACGTTTAGGGACAGCACGAACGGAACGCCGTCGGCCACGATGACGGTGAAGGTTCGTAATTTCCCCGGCGGTAATTACCTGAACAGCGCACCAAAGACTGTTGAGAAAACCGCTTCTCTGCCGGTTGAGCAGTTTACCGAACAACTTCACTTGCGTTTGCGAGGAAGATCGTTTGCCTTCCGTATTGAAACGACTGATACGGGAGTCGCTTGGCGTCTTGGTTCGCCACGTCTTGATATCCGTCCGGATGGGAGACGTTAATGTCAAGAAACCTAGTCCGTCCGTACTTTGCGATCCCGCCCAATGAGTACACTCAGCAGTATTTTGCAGAGTTGGTGCGTTCTTTCTCCACTTATTTGGAAAATATTCAGAACCCGGGAGAGGGAAGGCATACGGGGTTGGTATTAACCAACCTACAGACGGACGATAGCGGATTAGAGACTAGCGCTCTATTTCAGCAAGATGGGTTTGTAAAAATCACACTTGTTGATACGCCGCATGTCCGTGGTCAGATAGCAACGGGTTCTGTAGGAGACGTCTCGGTGACAACATCATGAGTGAAAAAACAGTGCTTATCATGGCGGATGGCAGTAGATGGCATCCCTCCACCAGTCGAGATGTGGTACACTGCGTTACATGTAGTAATGAGGTGGATACGCCTGAAGAGATAGCTTCTTACCCGGGTGGGACTTGTCCACAGTGTGGTTCTTCGTGGACTGGAGTGGAAAAGAGAAGTACAACTATTAATGTAACCATGCCGCAAGGTATTACGGGTGGAGCGGGATAATGGCAGCAGCCGAAAAAATGGAAGAACTCACCGTTCCTGACGGTGGCATTGCTGGTCTCGTAATGAACGACGCCGAGATTGAAGCGGCTTACGGCGACGACAGCGGCGACGACAGCGGCGACGACAGCGGCGGTGTCGAAGAGTTCGGCAACGAAGGCATTGCTCAGTTTCCAGCCCTGACTAAGAAGATGGCGGCCATGGGCCGTAAGGGCGACGACGTGGTCGCTCATCTTCAAACGGGAGAGCTGGTTATTCCTGCCAAGCTTCTCGAAAATAACCCCGACATGAAAGAGACTATTTTTGCGTTTCTTGAAGGTCAGGGGATTGAGGACCCGCAGCGTTACGTTGTGGGTTCCGACGCGAACAGCATTAACCCCGACACCGGCGCTGCCGAGTTCTTTTTTAAAAGCATTAAAAAAGCGCTTAAAAGCGTTGTTAAAGTGGTCAAGAAGGTCTCCCCAATTGTCCTTCCCATTGCTTTGTCGTTCACGCCCCTCGGACCTATTTTTGGTCCGGCGCTTGGCTCTGGCATCGCCTCCCTGATTAACGGCGGCTCGCTCAAAGATGCGTTTAAGTCAGCGCTGATTTCAGGTGCCACCGGCGCGGCGTTCGCAGGTTTTACAGGCCCCGCCGGGTTTGCCGAAAATATCGGCAACAGTCTGACCGATCCAATAGGACGTTTTGGTCAGACTATTTCAGGCGCACAAAACTCTCTATCAAGTGCCATCGGCGGAAGCACCAGCGGCCCCGGCTTTTTCAGTTCGTATGAAGCTCCCGGATTCGCTGCGGAGCAGATGGCAAATGCTGAAATGTCTGTTGCACGTCAGGGAGGAGCCCCGAGCACAAGTCCGTCGCCTGCCGCGCGTCCAATCACTGCCGGTGATGCCGTAGCGCAGGCGACATCCGCCACGCCTACCTTGACCGAAGCGCCGGGCTTTATGGAAAGCATACAGTCGGGTAATTTTAGCGACGCGTTCTTCCCAAGCACAACGATGTCCGGTGGCACCCTCGGTTCGGAAGTAATTACCAACCCGACTGCCTCGCAGTATCTGACAGCTTCCGGGGTTAATCCGATGTCGGCCACGGCGAATCAACTAACTTCGGCTTCTACCCTTATTAGCGAAGCCGCTCCAAGTACACTCCGTGCTTATGGGCCTCTGGCTGCCGCCGGTTTGGGCCTTGCAGGTGCAACGGGCGCATTTTCTCCGGTGGAAGGGGAACCTCCAAACCTCGCGTTGCGCGACGAAGACGGTAACGTCACCACGGGATCAGACCTTGTAGACCAGAACCCGGAAGAGTATTTGATCGGCGATCTTGGAAATGTGAGCCTTGATCCCGAAACCGGAACCTATGTTCCTACTCAAATTCCGCAATACTCCGTTCCAACACAGTTCGCTTACAGACCGAACCAAGGTTACTTGATGGGAAGCACCCCCGGGGGCCCGTTTGACCGTCCTTTTGTAACGGCGGCTGACGGCGGAGCGATTTTCCCGCGCCGCAACGGCGGCATTATGCCTGACGAGGGCCTTCCGGGGCAGGACAGCGTTCGTGCAATGCTTATGCCCGGCGAGTTTGTCATGACGACGGACGCGGTCCGCGGGCTAGGTGACGGAAACCTCGATAATGGCATCAAAAACATGTACTCCGTCATGCGAAATCTTGAACGTCGCGGGAGGGCTGTAGCGTAATGGCTGACGTAACCGAACAGATAGTCCGCGAAGCCCCGGATATTGAAGCCTATAAAATTGGGCTTTTACGGTCCGCGAAAAGGCTTTCAGATAGACGCGTCGAGATTCCGCCACAGCTTGTGGCGGAGATGTCAAATCTTCAAATAACGGCCACGGACCTCGCCGCCGCGGGTATTGGTGGTTACCAGCCTTTCTTAGAAGAGGCGGGCTACACACTCGGCGACGCCCAGACCGCTATTGGCGATGTCATGTCAAGGGCTGCTCCGTTCCAAACAGAAGCCGCCCAATTAATGCGCACTGGCGCAGCAAATATTCCGGGTCAAGTTAGCGCAGCTCAGACTGGTGTTGGCGAGGCAATTGATTACGGCGCGGGTGCGGTTGGAACCGCAACGGATGCTATGAGGGCCGCCGCGGCTCGTGGTCAGCAGGTCGCAAACCGTGCAGCTATGGGCGGCGCGGGTGTTGGCAATGCCTTGGCGGGCCAGCTTGGCGCAGCTACTCAAGGCGCTCGTTTAACCGCCGCAGACACGGCGTCTGGTCTGGGCGGCGTGTCTGACGCAGCGCGGCTCGCGGCTCAACGAGCTGGTGCTGGCGGAATTGGCGCATTTCAACAAGCTGCCATGGATACTCAGTCTGCGATTACAGGCGCTAGAGGGATTACGGGTCAGGCCGCGCAAGCCCTACAACAGGCGGGGGTCCTCGGAACACAGGCTGCTCAACAAGGTATTGCGGGTTTATCTGGTACAACGGGGGCATTTGATCCCACCGATACTGGCGCATTTATGAGCCCGTTTGAAGATGCTGCGGTGCAGCAGGCACTGGCGGATATTCAACGCGCTGGTCAAATCCAACAGCAGCAGATCGGCGCTCAGGCCGTGGGTGCCGGTGCGTTTGGCGGATCGCGTCAGGCGGTTGCAGAGACCGAACTGGGCCGAAATATTCTCGAACAGCAGGCTCGTACCGCAGCAGGTATGCGCCAAGCGGGCTTTGAAAGCTCAGCACAACGCGCTCAACAAGCTTTTGAAGCCCAGCAAGCACGTGGCCAGCAGGCGGCGCAGCTTACGGGATCGCTTGGCGCGCAGGGCGCGCAAACTGGGATTCAGGCCGCTCAGGTGGCGGGTCAGCTTGGTCTTTCGGCGGAGGAATTGGCCGCACAAACCGCGCAGCAGCAGGGTCAGCTCGGCATGTCCGCCTTTGGCCAAGCAGGACAGCAGCAAATGGCTGCGCAGCAGCTTGCCGCACAAAACTTGGCGCAGGCGGGTCAGCTTGGTTTGTCTGGCGAGCAGTTGGCTGCCGCAAACGCACAGGCTCTGGCAAACACCGGGATGGACATCCAACAGTTGTCCGCGAATACCGGCATGAATGCAGCTCAGCTCGCAGGTCAGCTTGCTCAACAGTCGGGTCAGCTCGGACAGGCGCAGGCAGGTCTAAATCTACAGGGCGCTCAAGCCTCGGGCTCTCTTGGCCTTCAAGGTCAAGAACTGATGGGCCGTCTCGGCGAAGGCATTGGCGGCCTTGGCGCTCAATATGGTCAGCTTGGTCTTGCACAGGGCGACGCTCTTGGTACTTTGGGCCTACGTCAGGCATCTCTTGGCGAACTTGGTCAGCAGCTAGGTCAGCAGGAGCAAGGCTTCCTGTTTGACATGGGTAAGCAGCAGCAGGCTCAGCAACAGGCGGTTCTGGAGGCAGAGCGTCAGACAGAATTGCAGCGACGGTATGAGCCGTATCAACGGGTGGCGTTCTTGTCCGATATTTATAAGGGTGCGCCGTCGTCCCAGCAGAGTATTACGGGATCGACAACACCTACGACATCGCCAGCTTCTCAAATCTTGGGCTTGGGCGTAGCGGGCTTGTCAGCAGCGGCAGGCGCAAATAGAGCGGGGTTATTCGGGTAATGAATAGAGACGTAATGAGTCGTCAGATGTTTGCTAAAGGGGGTGCCGCAGGCTTCCCTGATCTTAGCGGCGACGGCAAAGTGACCCAGAGGGACATTCTGATGGGTCGCGGCGTACCGATGCAGATGGGCGGCGAGCCGATGGCCGCGCAGATGGCGGCAATGCCTCCTCCCATGGATGGAGCGGAAATGCCTCCAGCTCCGCCTATGGCGGGAATGCCTCCAGCTCCGCCTATGGCGGGAATGCCTGTTCCACCGGAAATGCCCATGGAGCAGGCGGCAATGGCAGCCATGGAGAAGGGCATAGACCCCGGGGTTTTAGAGGGAATGCTTCAGCAGGCCGCGGGTTCTTTTGGCAACCTTGATGCGGCGGCGGAAACTGATGATTATGAGCAAGTAATCAACAGCATCCGCGGCGATGATATGCCTCTGCAAGAGCGTCGGATGGAGCTGGCCGGAGTGGTTGGTGACGCAGATGCGGCCCAGACGCCAGATTCGGTTTTGACTCTGGTTCAGCCCATCATGCAGATTGCGGCGGTAGATCAGGGCATCGGGAGCATGGCTCCTGAAGCAATGAACACCCCGATTGAGGGGGATATGGCTGGTGGCATCATGTCGACGGTCAACATGGCGGAAGAAGAGCCAATGCCGGGTCCGGGAGGCCCCGCTCCAGTAAATTTTAACCAAGGCGGTCCTGTCATAGAGATGCAGGAGGGTGGCAGTCCAGTGGGGGGCCGCCTTGGGGAGATTTATCAGGATAAGCAGGCGCTGTACAAAAGCATCTTGTCTCCAGAAAACCAACAGGAGGCGCTTGAAAAACAAAAAAATATGACTGAAGCGCAGATGCTGTTTGACATTGCGCAAGGCGGTTTGATGTTCGCTACTCCGGGTGAGCGTAGTATGAGCCCTGCCGCGCGTCTGGCACAGAGCTTTACGCCTGTTCTTGGCAATATTAGCGCCCGAGCGGGTGAGCTACAGCAGTTCGAGCAAGGTCTGCAAAAAGAACAGCGCGCTCTTGATCTTACGGCGCTAGGAGCGGCGGAAAGCACGTTGACTGCCGAAAACAAAGCTGCCGTGGAGGCCGATGAAGCCGAACGTGCTCGCACCTTTGATCTGGTTAAAATGCGCGAGCAGTTTGACTTCACCAAAAATGAACGTCTAGCCACGCAAGACTACAACAAATCTGTGCAGGACCGAAAGTTTGCTAATGATCAAGCCTTGGTGGCTCTGGAAGCCGATAACAGCAAAAGCGCGACGTTGCTGCGCAATCAGCTTGAGCGAGAAAACCTTAAGCTTCAGAGCGAATTGAGGAAAGGCGAAACCCTCGTCAATTTTGAAAACACGCTTAAACGTGATGGCGTTCAAAACGCCTTCGAGCTTTCTAAAATGGCCGAGGGTCACGAACTTAACGTTGCACTCGCGGATCACCGGGCTGAGCTTGCGGACTTTGCTGCTGCCAATTCGCAAGCGTTCCAAGCAGCTCAACGCGTTTTGGACCGTGCTGATCGAAGAAGCGAACTCCTTACTCGGCAAGCGTTCGAGAAGCGTATGGCAGAGGAATTGCGAGATTTCCAAGGCTCCCAAGCCGATAAAGATCGCCTTATTAGAGACGCTCAGCTTGCACTCGATGATAAATACAAAATGGGATCGCTGGATGTTGCGGAGGCCGGGCAAGCTCTGGATGAGAGGTACAAAACAGGTAAATTGGCGCTGGAGGAGGCTGCCGCAAAAGTGACAAAGCTTGGTAGCGATGCAAAAACGCAAACTATCAATTACCTTACCGACGCGGAGCGTCTGGATAATTATGCAAACGGCAACCTCGGTGATGAGGCCACTACGTTTGAGCAGCTTGTCCTCGATTACATTGATCCCAAGAACAGTGAAGTCTGGGACGCGGAGCTTGGTCGTTACGTCAAAGGATCGGCTACGCAATTGGCACCACGTGTCCTTCAGGCCCTCAAATCAGGTAATCCTGAGTTCTATGGCCAGATTTCAGACGCGCTTAATTTGGACGCAGCTCCGCCGTCCGCCGCAGGTGAACCGAGTGCGGATGCCGCAGGTGAACCGAGTGCGGATGCCGCAGGTGAACCGAGTGCGGTATCCGATCTAACTTTGGGTGACGCAACAACCCAAATCTTTAACCTAGATGGGACGGTTAACGAAAATTCTGAAGTTTGGAGGCGTACTGCGCCTAACCGATTCGATAAAACCGTTGATTACGGTAAAGCAATCGGTTTATCTCGCGTCATGCCCACATTAAGATCCGCGTTTTCTGAAGCTATCGCGGAAGTTGCGGGCGGCGAGCCGTCTCCTGAAGCGCAACAGTTCAGAAAAGCGCAAGCTACACTTACTGGATTTGCTAACGACTTGTTGACTTTTCAGACAAATTTGCAAGGTCAACGAGTTCTCAAGTTCGTGCAAGAGCTTATTGAAAAAGAGACCGAAAATCTGCGCGCCGGAGGTTTCTTCTTTAAAACCGATGCTGACGCAATTGCTTCTTTAGCTGCTTTGCGTGACGGATTTGAGCAAGCAATGCAGATTGAAGCGGCTAAAATACCCGAATATGGTGGTGATTCGTCAGGGTACAGCCGTCCTCAAGTGACTGGTGCGCGGAACCGAATAAATAACCTGAAGGTTCTGTACAACGAAATCCGAGCTTTTGAAGATGGCTTTAAAGAAAAAGCGAAACCGCCTGTTACGGAAGAAGACCGAAACGAAAATCTGCGTATACTTCAGGGATTAATGAAAAGAAAAAAGAAGTCGGAGGGTAACTAAGATGGAGTTTCGCACTTTAGACTCAATGATTCCGACTTCTACGGATGATGAGCCCAGCAAACCGTTGCTTGATCAAGTGGTCGAGGACTTACCCATCGAACCGTTAATATATTTTAGCGAAGATGAATTTGAAAGCATGATGCGGGAAAAGGGGCTGGAAGAAACCACTCGTGCGGTTGTTACACAAGCCAACCAAATGGTTAGCGAGACGGGTGGTGGCGACATGATGACGTATGACAGCTTGCTTTCCGGCGAGGCCCCTATTTTGGATTTGTTCTCCGGTTATGCCGGAAAAAATCCGGACGAAAGGGAAATGTCCCCCGAAGTGATTCTATCTTTACTTACAAACGTCGAAGACTACGGCAAGTATGTAACTGATTTAGATGATGCCGATACGGACTCGCCTGAGTATAAAGCATTTAAAACGGCAGTGGCTCGCAACATACCTGAAGCAGTTGGGGCGAGTGCCGGTTTTGTCGCGGGTGTTAGAGGTGCCCGACCTCTTGCTTCTCGTATTCCGGGCAGGGGTCGGTTATCAAGGATTGCCCGGGGTCTGACGATAGGAGCTGGCGGCATCGGCGGGGCAATCTCCGCGAGTTTCGCGGCCAACGAAGCAGAAGAAGCGGTGTTTGGTGAAAAAGCGCCTGTTATGCCCTCGCTGGAAGCGTCAGATCGCTTTGGCGAGACGCTTGTATTTGGGGTGTCCCTTCTTCACGCCCCGTGGACCTTGGCTTCTAAAGGCTCAAAAGAAGGTGCAAGCAAAGCAATTGAGTTTTTAAATAACTTCCGTAACGTTGGATCGGGCTCGTTTGCGCGAAAAGCGGACGACGCTATTGAGCTGACCGCTAGGAATGCAGGTCTGACAGCGGATCAGTTTAGACGTGCATTGGCCGCGCAAAGGCGTGGCCAAGATGGCCGCATGTTTTCCAAACTGGGAGAAGGCGTCAATCTTGGCTTTATGAAATTTAATCCGAAGGGGACCCTTTTTGATCCTCGTAAGGGTCCCCTCTTTGATCGAGCTGCCGCTAGTCTTCAACAAGGCGTTGCTTCGTCATTACAAGCCGCGCGAGAACGACCGCTCCGATTTTTGACTATTGAGACCGGTGCTGCGACTGGTGCGGGCTTTCTTGCCTCGGTTGCGCAAGAAACCAAGCCGTATGATGAAAACACACGATTTCTAGCTGAATTAGCCGGTGCCGCGCTCGTTCCTATTCCGCTGCAATTGATAGCTGAGAAAGGACCATCGGGCGTAGCCAAAATGCTTGAAACCGCGAAGAACTGGGCACTTAGCGACAAGCGCAAAGGAATCTTGGACAACCGGCTTAAAGACGAGTCGGCTAAGCGTGTTTTGGCTGCGATGCGTCAATCCTCGGAGTACAAGGATGTGGCAGATGGCGAACAGCAAATTGAGATGTTCATTGAGTCTTTAATGAAACAAGCTGTCGACGAAAACGGCAATCCGAGACCCGGCACTGTCGGAGACTTGGCGGTCGCTTTCGGTATGCCAATGAATGCTACTGTCAAGCAAATTCAAAATCAGCTTGAACGTGCCAGCGAGGAATTGTCGGTTGCTACATCTCGCGGTCGTGACCAGATGCTGACGGCAGCAAAAAGCACTATTTCGGACCTAGTTAATACGGGCGATCCGCAGGCCATGGCTGTCGCAGCGCGTTTGCAGCAAGGTATTTTTGAGCAGAACATCGCAGACCAGATGGAAATCGGCGTTAAAAGGCTTGTCGATAGTGCCGATCGCGTACTGGGAGGAGACCCCAATAAAGGTTCTCAGCAGGTAGACTTATCTGGGCGCTTCTATGACGTCTTAACAGATCAGGTAGAAGCGTCAAAATCGACAGAACGTAAGTTTTGGGGCGAGGTAGGTAACTATCCGATCACAACTTTCGTGGCGCGCAATGGCCGTGAAATGCGGAAACCTAACCTGCTCGCATTACTTGATAAACCTGCCTCACAAGGCGGACTGAAGTTTGCGTCAGAAGTGGGTAAGGCCCGTCTGAAATCGGCTCTTGGGAAATCCTCTGAGGACATTGAAGCTTTCCGCGATTACTTCAGCGGTGGCGGCGGTAGAAATCCTGTAACAGCTCAGCGCTTGTACGAAATTCGCTCGGCTGCGCAGGACAAGGCTGCGGAACTGCGTACAAACGGAAAAATACAGCTTGCAAAACATATGGACGCTGTTGCGGATGCAACCTTGCGCGACCTAACTGGTCAGAAAAGCTCTGACAACGCAGCGTATAACGCGGCTCGTGCTTACAGTTACGCTCGAAACAACGTGTTTACACGCAGTTTCATAGGCGACATGCAGACTTACGACAAAGACCGCTCTCTGACTATGAACCGAGATGAGTTAGCGGCCCGTTTTTTGCAGGGCAACAATCGGGCCACATTGAGCCGTGTTGAAGAAATCAATACAGCAGGCCGCTTTGGTCTGGAGCATTTCTTGGATGATGCCGCGCTGAATAATACTACAACGCAAGAAATTATGGACCTTGTGATACGAGACTCGCTGCGTGAAGTCATGGTTGAGAAGCCGGTTATTAATCCCATCACTAAAGAGCCTACTGGTAAAACTACTTGGCAGGTTAACCCCACCAAACTACAAAGCTGGAAGAAGCAGCCCGGCACACAGGAGCTGTTCCGCGTATTCCCGCAGCTTGCTAAAGATTTAGCCAGTGCAGAGGGCGCTCAGCGGCTGTATGCAACAACCGCTAGTGACATTGCTAATTTAGGTAAGTCACCTCAAACCGTTGCTTTCCAGAGAGTGCTTGAGTTCCAAGACAAACCCGCAGAAGCCGTGGGCCGCGCTCTAAGCAGCAAAGCTCCTGCAAAGGCAATGCAAGAGCTGGTAGACCTCGCAAATTCTGCGGGTCGGACGGCTGATCCGGAAACGGGCACAGTCTTTACCAAGGAAGACGCGCGGATGGGCTTGCGTAACGCCATCTTTGATTACGTTACGATTCATTCAGGTGGTAGTGGACTCGCGTTCAGTCCAACGCGGTTTGAGGATCAACTGTTTGCGCAAACGAAAGGCGTGTCACAAAAGACGCCGTTCAACCTCATTAGCTTCATGAAACGCAACGAAATGATTGAGGACATTGAAGTAGCCAAAATACAGCGTGCTGTAAAACAGATGCGCGGTGTGGAAGAAGCGTTCCACACAGGCAATCTGGAAAATGTTCTTTTTAAAAACCCAAGCTTGGCGAAGACTTTCTACGCTCGCGTCTTGGGTGCTACGTTCGGTCAAAAGGTGCAAGAGCAGCTTAACAATTTGCTCGGCCGTATTGGTCTTGGTACGACTGGCGGCGGTATTGGTGGCGGCATGGTTGCTGCGGAAACTGGTTCGACAGCTATTCAGCAGCTATTGCTACGTGGTCCTGAAAGCCAGACAGTTAAAACCATGTCCAACCTCTTTGCGAACGCGGAGTTGCTGGGCCCGCTACTGAAAGAAATCAACGACAAAGAAAGTGCAGACCTTGCATTTAAAACGTTGGAATCAGGGTTTGCGGCCTTGTCTCGTCAGGTTGGTCGACGTCTTCCGTACTCACTCCGCTATGTCACGGAGACGGAAGGTGATCTGCCGGTTCCCCCAGAAGAGCCTGCACCCGCTCGAGCTACCGCTTCAGCTCCACCCCTAACTCCAACTCTAACTCCCCAGACTGTTCACCAGTTGCGTTCAGCGGGTACAAGAGCTTTGCCGAGCAGGCAGGAGTCCCCGAATCCGTCTCCCTCTAGCTTTCCCACGCTACGGGACGGAGCTGCGCCTAGCCCGTTTCTACAAACCGCGGCGGCTAACATGCCCGTTTCTCAACCTCAAATCGGTTCAGTTAACCGGGCTAGGTTTGCAGCTTTATTCCCCGAGGATCGTGAACTCCTTGGTATTGGCAGCTTGATGGAGGGGCCGAGATGAGCTTTGCAAATTCAATCGTTCGACCAGCACCTGCGCCAGTCTCGCAGCAGGCATTACCTGCGCCCGTCTCGCAGCGGGGAAACTCTGATACACTAGGTATCGGCGGTATGTTTAATCAAATGAACCAAGGTTTTCAAAACCAAATGGGCATGATGCGCTCGCAGCCCCTGAACGTTTACAGAGATTACTTGCAAGAAACTTATGTGTCTCCGGAAGCTCAACAAGTCGACGAATTTGTGGGTCTTGTGGATCAGGCAGAGCGGGCACACTTTGGTGCAGAAGAAAGTTTCGGCTTTGGTGGCGGCCCCATGGCTCAAAGTTACATGCAGAAAATGCCGGAGCCCTATCAACAGCAGCCGCAACAGTTTTCCCAGAGCGTAGATAAACCGCAACTTTTTGCCGAAGGCGGAGCCGTTTCATCTATTCCGGATGAAGCCCTATCCGCAATGCGCGAGAAAGTTATAAACGACTACGGGTTTGACCCCGTAAACGTCGCTACGGAAGAGGGTGTAGACCCCGAGCTTTTCTTGCGCGTGATGTGGACAGAAAACAAAGGTCGACAAGGCCCTGTCAGCGAAGCTGGCGCTATTGGCTTAATGCAGCTTATGCCCGGCACCGCAGAGGAGCTAGGAGTCGACCCGAACAACCCGTTGCAGAATGCTCGCGGCGGAGCCCGTTACTTGCGCCAGCAGCTTCGAACTTTTCGATCAGTGCCCTTGGCTCTTGCTGCCTACAACGCAGGACCCGGCAATGTGCAGAAATACAATGGCGTTCCGCCCTTCGAGGAAACGCGCAACTACGTCGCGCAAATTCAAGGGGTAGACACCGCCGAAATCCTGCCCGAGATGGACCAGTTCTATACGTTCGCAGACAAGAAACCCCCGGCCCTGATGCCTCAACCGCGGCCCGAGGGCCTTGGCACGCCAGAATACGTCCCGCCAGCACCTGTTCAGAGCGAGTATCTTACAACAGGCGTTGGATCAATTTTCGCTCCATCGTTTTCACCACCCCCGCAACGCGCGCCTCGAAGCAGACAACCCGCGATCCCAGACATCATGGGGCAGCCGTCTCAGATGCCTGATGAGGACGATACGGCGATGGGCATTGAATACTATCGACAGTTCGCGGCTTTGCCGAACCAGAACGTGGGTTAGCGCAACCAGTCTTTGGCGTCCTCGCCGAGCACCTGACCTGCAACGTTGATCTTGTTCCGCAACGCTTCACGGATTTTCTCGTCGACGGTATGCGGGGATACAAGGTCGATGTAGGTAACTTTGTTCTGCTGACCGATGCGGTGCGCGCGATCTTCTGATTGCAGGCGGATTTCCAAATCGTAGCTGTTGGAATAGTAGATTGTGGTGTTGGCCCCGGTCAGAGTGATGCCGTATCCACCTGTTTTTGGCTGTCCCACAAAAAAGCGCAGCGGATCAGAGGGGTTTTGGAACCGATTAACGATTTCCTGCCGCTCATCTTGCGGGGTCGCACCGTAATAGCAGGCCACACTTTCCTCACCATACACCCTAGCCAGTTCTTTCTGGATAGCCATAATGTCGTGAGTGTAGGTTGCCCAGATAATCGCCTTGCCTTGTACTTCCTCAACAACCTCCATGAGTGCCGGGAGACGGTTACTTTTGATCGGGCGAATGGGGCCTTCGTCGGGCTGTAAGTGACCGCAGCAAATCTGTTGAAGTCGCATGATCTGCGTCAGAACGCTGGCGGTCGTGGCCAGTTCACCGTCTTCCATCTTCGCCAATGCCAGCTTCTTCATCTGTATATACAGACGGTCCTGCTCGGTCGTCAGATCGACATTGCGGCGCACATAAACCTTCTCGGGCAGGTCCAGACAATCTTTCTTCAGAACCCGGTTGCTGAACTTGTCTAACTTTGCAGAAAGTTCGTCCAAGCGGCGGTAGCCAACGATCTGTTGAAAACTGCGGTGCCCCATCGTGCGCTTCTGCACGTTGGCGTAGCGGCTTTGGTAGGCAAAATAGCTGTTAAACCCAAGACACTTTTCCTGAAGCAGATCGCACTGCGAGAACAGGTCCATCGGGCTTTTGGTGATCGGCGATCCCGTCAGGATACGGCGGTACTTCGACATATCCCGCAGCTTCACAATGTTCTTCGTGCGCTGCGCCTTGCGGTTTTTGATGGTCGTGCTTTCGTCCACGATCACCATGTTATCGGGGTTCTGGTACAGAAACGCCTGCGCGGCCTCAAACCCGCGGGGCGTGGAGAAAGCTTCGACGTTCATCACAAAGAATTTAAGCTTCGGCTCTTTGTCCAAGATGAACTCGCGCAGCTCTTTCTCATACTTCTGCGTTTTGTTAGGTTGCCAGCGCAAGATATGCCGCTCTATCCGGTCGGGAAGGTGCGTCGGTATCTCTCCCTGCACCCAGTTGTCGTACACACCCTTCGGCGCAACAATCAAAGCGGCGTTGATCTTATCCGCCTCATACAGGATGGCCATGTTATCGACGGCGACTTTGGATTTGCCCGTCCCCATCTCCATGAACAGCGCGTAATACTCCGCGGCCCACGAGTCTGACAATGCCTCGCGCTGATGGTCGTAGGGCGTTGTTTTGAACTTAAATCCGTACATTTCGATCCCCGTTGAAAATACTGGTTGACAGGCACAGGGTATGAGATATTATCAGCAATTGTCAAGGCCCGAACGGTGCCTTTAACCACGAAAGGAGACACACGATGAGTGACGACATCACAAAATTGATGGAGCAGGATTTCGAAGAAACTCTTGCTACATCTGTCGAGAAGCTTGACCAACAAGGGCTCACTTCGGTGGCTGCGTTGGCCCGCCAAATCCGGGACAAAGAGGACCGCATCAAAAGCTTGGAGGGTGACCTCAAAGCTGAGAAGAAGTCTCTTCTGAAGCTTACGGATGAAGACATGCCCGCAATGCTTGCAGAGATTGGCATCTCTTCGTTTAGCCTCGACGACGGTTCACAAGTCGAAGTTAAGCAAACATATGGGGCGTCTATCCTCGTAGACAATCGTCCAAAAGCACACGAATGGCTCCGGGACCACGGGTACGATGACATTATCAAAAATACTGTCTTGTGCCAGTTCGGTCGTGGAGAGGACGATCTGGCAAGTTCGTTTACTGCGTTCGCGCAGAAACAAGGTTACGTTCCAGAGCAAAAGACCGAAATTCATCCGCAGACGCTACGCGCTTTCGTGAAAGAACGCGTGGAAGAAGGGGACGACTTTCCTATGGAGCTTTTCGGAGCGTGGATTGGTCAACGTGCAGTCATTAAGAAAGGTAAATAATCATGGCCGGTAAAAAAGAAGTAGCTGCGAAAGAAAACACCTCCGTTGCGGAGTTTGATTCATCAATGTTTGAGGCCGACGCAGGCCGTGGCGTCGAGAACATGGGACAGGAAGACATGGCTCTTCCGTTTCTCAAGGTTCTGTCCGGTAATGACCCTGTGTTGGACGAAAACGAAGAGGCTCGTAAAGGCGACATCTATAACACCGTCACTGGTGAAATCGTCAAAGGTAAGGTGGGCATCCGCGTAATCCCGTGTGCTTACCAGCGCCGGTTCATTCAGTGGGCTCCGCGTGGCAGCGGAAGCGGTGCGCCCGTGGCAATTTACGAGCCGCAAGACCAGCGTCCTAAGACCGAGCGTTCCCCCGACGACAACAAAGAGTACGTTGTTGGAGGCGACGGCGATTACATTGATGAGACGCATCAGCATTTTGTGGTCGTCCTGAAGGAAGATGGGTCGGCGGAGACCGCTCTGATTGCTATGAAATCCACGCAGCTCAAGAAGTCGCGTAAATGGAACAGCATCATGGCATCGCGCCAGATGCAGGGTAAAAACGGTCCCTTCACCCCGCCTCGCTTCTCACACATCTACCACCTGAAAACGATTGGGGAGGAAAACTCCAAAGGTTCATGGCATGGTTGGGAGATGTCGCTGGAAGGCCCCATCACTGACGCGGCTTTGTACACGCGTGCAAAGGGCTTTGCCGACAGCATCAGTGCTGGCGATGTTGTTGTCAAACATACGGATGACGAAACTCCGAACGGTGACATACCGTTTTGATCGTCTTGCGCCGGGGCTTCAGCCTCGGCGCTTTTTTCCGTAGGGGGCAAGAATGTCGTTAGAAAAGTTTGCGTCTATCTTCGATGGACTAAAAGAAGCCCATGGCTACTTCAAAATAGAAAACACCGGAGCAAACGGCAAAGCCAAAGGAAAGGCGGGCGTCTTACGCGAGCCGCGGACCGCGAAGCTGTGGGAGAACCACTTGTCGGGCAAAGGGAGTGGTCTTGGCATCATCCCGATCAACGAAGACAACTGCTGTAAGTGGGGCTGCATTGACATTGATCAGTATCCTCTCGACCACAAGTTGCTGATTGATAAAATTCGGCGGATACAATTACCGCTCGTCGTATGCCGTTCCAAATCCGGCGGAGCGCACTGCTTCCTGTTCTCCAAGGATTGGGTCGAAGCAAAGGATATGCAGAAGGCTCTGCAACACATGTCCGCGGCCCTCGGATATGGCGAGAGTGAGATATTTCCAAAGCAGGTAAAGTTGCACTTGGATCGCGGTGACGTAGGCAACTTTCTTAACTTGCCCTATTATGACCATGAAAACGGTCTGCGGTACGCGTTTCTCGACGACGGAACATCGGCGTCAATAGACGAATTTTTTGATCTGTATAATAAATATGTCCAGACGCCGGAAGAAGTTGTTAAGCTACAAGTCGTAGGCAGTGGCGAGACTGAACTGCTACAGGATGGCCCGCCCTGCTTGCAGATACTTTGTAAGATGGGAATTAGCGAAGGTGGCCGCAATAATGGGTTGTTCAACATCGGCGTTTACTTGCGTAAAGCGTATCCGGATAGTTGGGAATCCGAAATCCTTAAATACAACATGGAGCACCTATCTCCGCCGCTTCCACTCCCGGAGGTCAACATAGTTGCCAAGCAAGTCCAAAGAAAAGACTACGCTTATAAGTGCAACGACGCTCCTATCAACGCTTACTGCAACAAAGAGCTGTGCCGTACCAGAAAGAATGGCATAGGAGCCGCCGTAGCAGGGGCCACAATCGCGAACCTGCGAAAGTACAACTCTACCCCGCCAGTCTGGTTTATGGACGTCAACGGCGAGCCTCTGGAGCTTGATACAGAAGCCCTCATGAATCAAATGACGTTCCAGCGGTCCTGCATGGAACAGCTTAACTTCATGCCGCGGTCCGTGGCTAAGCAGCAGTGGGAAAGCCGCATCAGTACCCTGCTCACCGAGATGCGCGATAACGAGAGCGCAATCATTGAAGTGTCTCAGGACGCCAGCGTCAGCGGTCAATTCTACGACTACCTCGAAGAGTTCTGCCGTCACCTACAGCAAGCGCAAGACAAAGAAGAAATCCTGCTTCGCCGCCCTTGGACCGATGAAGACGCAGAGCTTACATATTTCCGTCTGAAAGACTTCGAATCCTTCCTGCGTAAGAACAAGTTCTTCGAATACAAATCACACAAGATCGCTCAGCGTTTGCGGGACATCAATGGCGAGAGCGTGGTCCTCAAGATCAAAAGCCGCGCAACACGGGTCTGGAAGATACCGGCCTTCGACAGTGTGGACATAGAAATCGACCCACCACAGTTTGGGAACCAAGGAGAGGCCCCCTTCTAATGAAAAACGTTGGAAACCGCTACGACTTTGCCGGACCGTTCCGAGACCGGAATTGGACCATCTATCGTATGCGCGTCGTTGAAAAGCGAACACTGAGCAGTATAGGAGCCCAATACAATATTTCGCGGGAGCGGGTTCGGCAGATTGTTGTCAGGGCTACCGATCTGATTAAGCACAAAAGTTGGGCGGAAGCTGCTAAGAAGACAAAGGGCATGACACCTGTCGGCGCACTTAACATATCGTCGCGGGTGCAAAATGTTTTGAAGAACATGCAGTTGTACGATCTGCCCGTACGTCTCTTCGTCGATACCGTTACGCCACAAGAATTAATAAAAGAACCAACCTTTGGTCGGCGCAGCTTGAAAGAGCTGATCGCAGCAATTGAGGAGGTAGACCCCGATGTTTCGAATCTTTGGACCGCCGGGCACGGGCAAAACTACAACCCTGCTAAATATGGTAGATGACGCCTTGGAAGGCGGAATACACCCCCATCGTATCGCCTTCCTCGCATTTACCCGCAAAGCTGCAAACGAAGCAAAGGAACGGGCAGCAACTCGCTTTGGGTTGGACCCCAAGAAAGACCTGATGTACTTCCGGACCCTGCACTCGCTGGCACTAACGTCTACCGACATTAGGCCCGAGCAGGTCATGCAGCCCTCGCATTACAAAGAGCTCGGAAACGCCATCGGGGTAAACCTTGTCGGCGCAAAACACGACCAGTTCGAGGATGTTCCATCCGTGACCTCGGCCAGCGATCCTGTGCTTGGCCTGATTAACTTGGCGCGTCTGCGCAAGGTTCCGCTGCGCGAACAATACAACGAGAGCACCATCGATCAGGATTGGAATGCTGTCAGCTACATCGACAAGTGCCTGACAGAATACAAGCAGACGATGGGTCTTTACGACTTCACCGACATGCTGGCAGAGTTTGTAAGGCAGTCCGATAAATATTGCCCACACTTCGATCTGTGCTTTCTCGATGAAGCGCAAGACTTGAGCAACCTACAGTGGGACATCGCTCATATTCTGGACAACCACTCGAAGCGAATGTACGCCGCAGGCGACGACGACCAAGCCATCTACCGCTGGGCTGGCGCAAACGTGGATCACTTCATTAACTTGCCGGGCGGCAGCGAAACGTTGTCCCGGTCTTACCGAGTACCACGCGAAGTCCATAAAGTTGCGGAGGGAGTGGTGCGCCGCATAACCCGTAGGTTTCCAAAACGGTATGAACCACAGGAAAAAGCGGGTCACGTGGCGCGGATCAACACTATCAACGCGCTCGATATGGCGCAAGGCTCGTGGCTCATCTTATCCCAAGCAGGTTACCAGCTACAGCCTGTGGCTAACGACTTGAAATCAAACGGTTATTTGTTCAACTATCGCGGCCATCGGTCCATCAGCGAAAAGGTTTCTGACGCGGTCAACGGATGGGAGCAATTGCGCAAGGGAAAAGAAATTTCAGCAGAAGTTGCCCGCAAGATTTACGGATTCATGTCGACCGGCGACAGGGTCAAACGAGGCTTCAAAAAGCTCCCCGGGCTGGATGACCAAGACATGGTTACCATGCAAGACTTGATCGATAATCATGGTCTATTAGCCGATACAAACCTGATCTGGTCGGAAGCCATGGATAAACTGCCCGAAACAGATCGGGCCTACATCACAGCCCTGCTGCGCCGGGGTGAAAAATTCAACGGCATCCCTCGAATTACAGCATCCACGATCCACGGATCAAAAGGCGGGGAAGCAGATAACGTCGTACTGTTCACGGACCTCAGTCCAGCAGCAGACGAACAGATGCGCATCAGTCCGGATGACATGCACCGTGTGTTTTATGTCGGCGTGACACGGACCAAACAAAACCTCTACATCGTAGACGCCGAAGACGTCTCAAGGAGCTATGACCTATGAAGAAGCTAACATATGACGAGTTGAAGCAAATGACGCCAGACGAAATTTTCGGACAAATGCCCACAAACACAAGGGATGACAACTTCCCCACTGTTCACCTTACGTGGGACCCCGAGCTTCAAAAGTTCGTCCTGACCGGGTACGCTGGGAAAGTACACTGATGAACAGACAAGAACTGTTGGATACCGCCGGTAACCTCATCAGCGGCGACCGCGCAAAAGATTATGGGGACGCATACGATAATCACAGTCGCATAGCAGAAGGCTGGAACGTTATCATGCGAGGGGCACTAGACAACCCCGGCTACCTAACCCCTGCCCACGTGGCTCTTATGATGGATTGGGTGAAGACAAGTCGCCTGATAGAAACAATAGACCATGCAGATTCATGGGTAGATAAAGCAGGGTACACGGCCCTTGGTGCGGAGTTTGTAGCTATCGCGGGACGTGACATGGAAACAGTTATTGAGGACGCACTCCGTGGCCAGAGGACTACAGATGGCGATGTTCGCCCCAAAAAGTGAGTGGGTGCCGCCCGAAGAATTACCGGATTTGACGTCAGCCAAGCGAATAGCAATTGACGTAGAGACCAAAGACTCAAACCTAAAGCAAAATGGACCGGGCTGGCCCACCAAGGATGGATACATCGTGGGCTATGCTATCGCCGTGGAAGACTGGGCAGGATACCTGCCGGTCAAACACTTCGGTGGCGGCAACCTAGACGAAAAGATTGTGCGGCGGTGGCTGAAAAAAGTCTTCGAGTGCCCCGCAGATAAAATCATGCACAACGCACAGTATGATTTGGGCTGGATCAGAGCCGAAGGGTTTGAAGTCCATGGACGCATAATCGATACGATGGTCGTGGCGTCCTTGTTGGACGAGAACCGCTTCAGCTACAGCCTGAACTCTCTTGCCTACGACCACTTGGGCAAAGTCAAGTCCGAGAAAGGTCTAGTGGAAGCGGCTCGTGAGTTCGGAATCGATCCGAAAGCAGAAATGTGGAAGATGCCCGCCATGTACGTCGGACCGTATGCGCAGGGCGATGCTGAACTGACCCTCGAACTTTGGAACTACTTCTCCGTTCAACTTGGCAAAGAAGACTTGTGGAATATCGCAAACCTCGAACTGGACCTGCTGCCTTGTCTGGTCGACATGACCATGCGGGGCGTTCGCGTAGACGTGGACAAAATTGAGCGCGTTCGAGATAGTCTGCTCAAGCGCGAGAAAGAAGCACACGCGCAGATCAAGCACATTGCTGGAAGTCCCGTGGAAATCTGGGCAGCGCAATCGCTTGCCAAAGCATTTGACAGTATCGGCATTGCCTATCCAAAAACCGAGAAAGGTGCGCCGTCGTTTACTAAAGCTTTCCTGCAAGAAAACGAACACCCGCTGGCAAAGCTCGTTGTCGAAGCGCGGAACCTGAACAAAACGTCAGGCACGTTCATCAACAGCATCATGAAACACTGCCACAGTGACGGCAGAATACACGCGCACATCAACCAAATCCGCTCTGATGATGGAGGCACGGTCAGCGGGCGTTTCTCAATGTCCAACCCTAACCTCCAACAAATCCCGGCCCGCGATCCTGAGCTAGGTCCGTTGATCCGTAGCTTGTTCCTGCCAGAAGACGGGAACCAATGGGCCGCCATCGACTTCTCGCAACAAGAACCGCGCATCTTGACCCATTACGCACATGTGTACGGAAAAGTGCGCAACTTGCCGCTTGAAGGCGCTGCGGAGTTTGTCGAAGCCTACATCAACAACCCAGACACCGACTTCCACGACATGGTGGCGGAAATGGCTACTATTCCGCGGAAACAGGCCAAGACCATCAATCTTGGCATGATGTACGGCATGGGCGTCAACAAGCTATCCGAACAACTGGACGTGTCCGTAGATGAGGCAAAAAGCCTGCGGGACCAGTACAATGAACGAGTGCCGTTCGTTAAGGGCCTGATGAATGGCGTCACCAACCGCTTGAACGAGAAATCGTCTCAAGGCACCCTGCGCTCGCTTCTTGGCCGTAAGTGCCGCTTTGATCTGTGGGAGCCCGATACGTTCCAGATGAACAAGGCGCTGCCTTACAAAGAAGCAGTCGACGCTTACGGGCCCACCGCTAGGCTGAAGCGGGCGTACACGTACAAAGCCTTGAACCGCTTGATCCAAGCAAGCGCTGCCGACATGACAAAGAAAGCAATGGTCGACATCTACAAGACCGGTCGTGTACCGATGATTCAAATACATGACGAAATTGCCATGTCAGTCAAAAACGTTGCCGAGGCCAATGATATTGCTAGGATCATGACGGAAGCCGTCCCACTAGAAGTGCCCTCCAAGTGTGACGTAGAAATTGGCCCCTCTTGGGGCGAAGCAAAATAAGTTTGATAACAGGAGAATACAACTAGTGGCGACTTCTTCTTACGACTTTAATGACGGTAACCAACTCTGCATGGAATGCGGAGCGGATATGGATCACGGCGAGGGCCTCGATGGTCTCTGCGGACCCTGCGCGGACTGGGCGGACCATGAGTGGGCGGAGTTACAACGCTACCAAGAACAAGGCCGCAGCAAAGGCTTAAAGCGTACAGGGAGACTATAAATGATTGACCATTTTGAACGACTCGCCCGCCGCAATCACCTCAAGCCCAAATATCTGGCGGAATTGGCCGCTGTTTTTGTCGGCGCTTTCGCGCTTGCCGCAGGCGGCGCCATGGTGCTTGCATTCTTGCTTGCAATCGCAGAGAATTAACTCCTCCCTCCGCGCGGTTTTTCTTCCTGTTTCGCGCAGCCAACTACCCCGGCGCTTCAGCGTCGGGGCTTTTTCTTTCGGTCTTGCATAATGTCTTATAATATCGTAGACATCCGTAAGATCGGAGATAGGCTATGGATACCACGCGCTGGAAAAGCGTCCTCGTACCGCGAGAGGTCTACGAGGAAATCAAAGAGATGTCGAAACACGAAGGCCGCACGATTGGCGGCCAACTGCGCGTTGTGTTCGAGTCTTACAAAGAAAAACTAGATGAAAGACCAGACGAGCGCGTGAGGTGAAAAGCATAAGACCAACCAAACTCTGGCTCTCGGGCCGCGTAATGCGGTGGCATACTCACCCGCGTATGGCAGGCACCGGCGACCGCCTAGACGGCCACCACGCGCGGGTCGCGCAGATAATCTTGCAATTTCACCACGACCCGTCGGTAGATTTGTTGCGCGCGGCCCTCACACACGACGTTGGCGAAATGATCGTCGGCGACATCCCAAGCAGAATCAAACGAGATATGCCAGACGTGGCCGAACGCCATGCGCGGGTGGAATCGGTCTCAAGAGATACCATCGCTGGGGCGTTCCCTGATCTAAGCGCGAACGATGAGACGTGGTTACGTTGGGCGGATCGATATGACGCATACCTCTGGGCGCAGCACCACGGCGAAGACATGCAAAGTAAAGAGTGGCGTCTGGCGCTAGAAGAAATTGCCCGACTCGAATCTATGCTAGGCGTGGTCGATGATGAGGTGACAGAGTGAACCACTCACCTTGGCGAAACAACGGGCGCAAACGTCGGACAGACGTAGACCGAAGCGCTAGGCGGCGAAACGGTAACTCCCTCAATCAATCAACCGCAAGCACATATCTGCGGCGGTGCGGTCTTCGCACAGGATCGCTGCTGCAACATATGACCGACGACAAGATTGCATGGCTCGCGAGAAACGTGCCATCCGGCATGACGGTCGCAGAGTTCTTGGTCACCGCCCTGCTCGACGACGCAATCTCGGAAGATGAGGAATGAAAAATTGGCTGCCGATTGGGATTTTTGCTGCAACAGCCGTGATCCTTTTGGGGGCGGCAGGGTGGTACATCCATCACATTTGGAGCGACTGTCTGACCGAAAACAGCGCTCTGACTTGCGTGAGGATGTTGGCGAGATGACAGACTTGCGGTACGAAGAGATGACGAAATATGCGATTAAGTGTTGCCCATCGCATACAACAGCGCTATAATCCCAATCGTAGCCACGGCTGCACTCCGTAGAAAAGACCCCGCCCCCAGTTGGTTGCCCCCGGCTGGGGGCAATTCGTTTCAGGAGAAACAAATGGGAAATTCGTTTCAGGAGAAACAAATGGAAAATCAAAAACAATTCGTGAACGGCCTGATCGCTAAAAAACCACGAGATAGCGCGCCCGAATGGATAAAATGTAATCTCAGCATAAAAAAAGAAGACCTCGCTTCGTGGCTCACGGGTCAGACCGGCGATTGGATAAACGTAAATGTGTGTGAAAGCCGCAATGGAAAATGGTACGCAGAAGTAGATACGTGGAAACCGAAAAACGAATAACCGAAACCGATTGGCGCTAGGCAGTAAGTCAGGTAACCGACGTGGTAAACCAAAGTAAAAAAGTTGAAAGTGGATGAGCTCAGAAAAGCATGAAAACGCATCCTCGCAGGATGAACAAGCCAAAGAAGACTTTGTCTGTGCAATGGATTTCGCAGAGCAAATGCTGGAAGAGTTTGAAGAAATGGGGCTGCAACCAAAAGCCGCCCTTGGCGGGTCACTAACCGCTATCATTACGCACCTAATCGCCAGCGCTCCCGATACTCAAACCGCGATGTGTATGCTCTCAGCTTGTATCAGCAATGCAGTGTATAATATCGATATGACCGCCGTTTCTCACCCGACTAACGATGAAATTCATTGACATAATCGCATAGGCTCGCATACACCTCCATAGTATCACCATTATGGAGACGTACCTGTGAAAGACTTAATCGACATCGACGAAGTATGCGAAATAGCCAAAATTTCGCGGACCACGGTTTACCGTCGCGTAAGAATTGGCAAGTTTCCAAAACCAATGAAAGTCAGACCAGATAACGGCAAAGTGTCGAAGATGGTCAACCGATGGGAACGTGGCGAAATCATGGGCTGGCTGCTCAGCGGCAACGACCCCAACTGGTCTAAAAAAGAAAACGCCCCCTGTCCGGCGACCGATGCCATCTTCGAAGATGGAAAACCCTTGAAGCTCGATGATGTCGCTCGCCAAAACGAAGGGGCAATCGACATCTATGATTATGAGCCCGTCGAAGAACCATCCAAAACAAAAAGATACATAGCTCAGGCCATAGTAGGAGCCTTGCTGACCGGTATAGTAGGAGCCTTGCTGGTCAGTATCGCTGTCATGATCTTCGGAGGCTAAAATGAAAGTGCTTACCGTAAACATGCTCCCGTCGTCAGGACAAACCAAACCCCTGATCTACCGGGACGTCCAAAAATGGGATTGGAACGAAAATTTCGTACACATCCTGTTGGAAGATGACGACGCCGTGATCTGCCTGAATGCAAACCACGTCTTGGGCATCGTCTGGAAAGACGAACTCGAACCAGAAGAACCCGAGATGTGGGACGTCGACGATGAGGTGGAATGATGACTCGATATACCACCGGATTCGCGCATACCAGTCAGCTCCAGACGTCTATGACCCGCCAACCTTTGAACAAATGGCCCGCCGAATCGAAGAACTGATCGCCGAAAACAAACGCATCAACGATCAGATGACGGAAAAACAACATGCCACGAAAAACAGGAGAGACAACATGACGAAATTTACGGCAGAACAACAGGCGCTTTTAGAAGACGCCGTCGACTTTAGCCCCAACGGATTGGTCACGTATAACGGTAATCTTGAAAAGGTTGTAGGAAACATCTGGGGCGATGTCGGGGGCAACATCGGGGGCGACATCCAAGGAGACGTCCAAGGCAACGTCAAAGGTAACATCCAAGGCAACGTCAAAGGTAACATCCAAGGCAACGTCAAAGGTAACATCCAAGGCGATGTCTGGAGCAACATCCAAGGAGACGTCCAAGGCAACGTCCAAGGCGACGTCTGGGGCAATGTCGGGGGCAACGTCCAAGGCGATGTCTGGGGCAATGTCGGGGGCAGCGTCCAAGACAGCGTCTGGGGCGACGTACAAGGCAACATCGGGGGCGACGTCCAAGGCAACGTCAAAGGCGATGTCTGGAGCAACGTCAAAGGCGATGTCTGGAGCAACGTCAAAGGCAACATCTGGGGAAACGAACCTCGACAAAATCGGGGTTCGTAAACCAAAGCCCGAAAAACCAAAACCAAAGCCCGCGGATCACGTTCCGTGGACGCCCGACTTCGAAGGGCAAGAGCCACCGTTCTAACTTTTTGAAAAAGTTAACTTGACATCTATGCGATAGTATGCGATAGTCCTCTTGTTGCTGGGAGGAACCCAGCAACCGGGGCGGGCAAGCCCCG
>FUIF01017038.1_pt1 | contig 45306 bp, 55 predicted proteins | sample 1003461 | NCBI WGS metagenome assembly FUIF01 (sample SAMEA80401918, study PRJEB19352) | marine metagenome
GGTAAAATCAAAATCGGTCATGGTGCAACAGGCTATCGTGCAAAGATAGCGCCTATCCTTTCCAAGTATGGTATCTGTTCACTCGATCCCCTGCGTGGCAAGTACACGATGCAATCGTGGCAGTCACTATCCCCGAATGAAGTTGTGGTGCGTGATTTGCAGGACATCGAACGCGCCCATGTGGTGTTGGCCGTCATGATGAAGTATGAAGACTCCAGTTTCGGTACGCCATGTGAGGTTATGTACGCATGGGAACGCCGTATTCCGGTTATTCTGATTACCAACGAGAAGTATCTCGCTGATCATTTCTGGACCAAGAGCCTCTGCTCGAATATCTTTTTCGTTGATCCGGAAAATGGTGAAGACTTTGACACTGTATTGGAAAAGGCCGCTCATCATATCGGTCACTGGTACGGTGAAGCCGTTGAGCAGGAAGTCTACAACGACCCAACGCTCGCACAGGAAAAGAAGTGCGATTGCGACGAGTCGAGCGGCGTGAATTTCCCCGGCAGACTTGCCTGTCGTACCTGTCGTGGTGATGATGACAAGGACAAACAGTCATGATGCTGTTCGCAACCATAATCGCTGGCGCGGCCTTCACTGTAGCTGGTGTCGCCCAGATTGTCCGTTTGATTCGAACTGGATCAGCACGTGACGTGTCATTCTGGTTCGTTACTCTACTCGGTGTCGGCGTTATTTCCCTGTGGTCTGTGGTTATATTTGGCGAATCAAGTCTATACTTGAAAGTCGAACGATCCGTAAACCTGTGCATTCAAGTCGCCCTATGGGCAGTCGTGGTGTACTACAAAAGAAAGGACTACATTAATGCACATTCCCAAAGTTGATGTGCTGTTTGGTGGTCAGTATGGCAGTGAGGGTAAAGGCGTAATTGCTGCTGCCATGGCCTCTGATTATGATGTTCATGTACGTGTAGGTGCTCCTAATGCTGGGCATTCGTTCATAGGTCCGGATAGGAAGCTATGGAAGATGCAAACAGTTCCAGTTGGGTGGTGTAACCCACAGGCACTGTTGATCATCGGTCGCGGTGGGCTAATAGCTCCGGAGTTACTACGCCGTGAAGTAGAAGCAATTGCTGATGTTGATCCATCTATATACGGGCGCTTGTACATCGATGCCAAGTGTGGTGTTTTGGATGAGCGATTCCACCAGCAGGAAGGCGGGGTCAACGGTGAGATGCATGCGCGTATCGGATCAACTGGCGAGGGTGTAGGTCCGGCTCGTGAAGCCCGCATTTCACGCGATCCTGAACGATTTCGCCTATATAGAGACCTTGCCGACGAGGACGTGTGGTTTGCACAGTTTGAGGCTGTAGATACTCCACGGGTCATAAATACAGCCCGCCAATCCGGTGGTAAAATACTACTGGAAGGCGCACAGGGTCAAGGGTTGTCATTGATCCATGGACCATGGCCTTACTGTACTTCAACTGATCCCGGTCCGGCACAACTAGCCGCCGATGTTGGTGTACCAGTTACGGCATTGGGACGTATCATCGCTTGCATGCGCACGTATCCCATCAGAGTAGCTGGTAATAGTGGTCCACTCAATAATGAGATTGATTTCAACGTCCTGTCCGAAAAGCTCGGACGTCCGGTGTTGGAGCACACCACAGTAACCGGCAAGGTTCGTCGTATCGCTGAGTGGGATATGGAGTTGGCTAAAACATGCTGCATGCTCCATGGTCCCAATGAAATCGCACTGACATTCTTGGACTATGTCAACCCTGATGACGAGGGTGTCGATGATTGGACTAAGTTGTCTGAGCAATCCCAGAACTATGTGCGTCATATTGAGGATAAGCTGCGTGTTCCAATCACATTCGTAGGTACCGGTGGTCCCAAATTGCGGGTCCTTAAACGTTATCAGCCTTAGGAGTGTGTTACGTGACCTGTTATGGTATACATGCTTGTATGGTTTGTTACGGATTTGGTATTAAACTGACTGAGAAAGAAAAACGTGACGTGTATCAGCATATGCTGCACTATCGTAGTCCGTTTACTATTTCTCGGAAAGTCGATACTATAGAACGTTGTTCAGCCTGTAATGGGCTTGGATGGGTCTTTAAGGCCAACAAACCCGGCCTGTGGTTACCGGTACATACATGGAAACGTTGGTGATTATGACACACTCTAGTTATAGATACGTTGATGTGGCCATCGGTGGTGCGACTAAACGCAATAACGCTACTGCTCTGGACAAGCTGCACGTAGATCTTAACGCTGAAAATTGCTACACCACGATGTTTCGATTCCGTGAGGAGTACAAAACACACGTGGATGGTACTGGCAGTGTACGTGGAGCAGACCAATTTAGCTGTTGGTCTGACTATTTGTGGTTTGATATCGATCAGGATAAGCTGGATGATGCTACTATAGATTTACAAAAACTTCTGCGCGGCTTACAGTCCATGGGAGTACTAGATCAGGTAGCGGTGTTCTTTTCTGGCTCTAAGGGGTACCATGTTGGTATCAACTCTGGCCTGTTTGGTTTTGAACCATCACAACAGCTTCCGGAACAAATGCGTGTAACAGCATTAGCGATTGCGTCGCTATTTCATGTTGAGATTGATACTAAGGTATACAATCACAACCGTTTGTGGCGCATAGTCGATACACTACACGCTAAAACGGGATTGCGTAAAACTGCACTTGACACTGCAGAAGCCCTTACGTCTGACACTGCTACTATCCAGCAGCTCGTTGCATCTAATGATAATCGGCAGCTACAACCACGCTATATACTGTGTGAAGTTGCTGAACCTAACGACGTACTTGTACGGTTGTACCGGGAGGCTACTTCCGGCAAGGTGGAAAAGGATGCCGGTTGGGATAACCCGATATTATCAGCGCAACGTATAAAAGAGATAGAGGCCGGTGTTCAGCATTTACTGGCACATGGTGTACTATCAGGACAACGTGATAATGAAGCGTTGTTACGCGCTTCTGAGATACGCAAGCTTGGACAGTCACAAGACGAATGCGCTGCGTTACTCATGGCGTGGAATAAACTTAACTTACCACCGTTGTCTGATAGTGACATTGATCGCATTGTGCAGTCAGCCTATACTGGAGCCGGTTACGATTTTGGTACACAGAATGAGTCACTACGTGAAGCAAGAGAACAAGGAAAACTAACACTACATACAGAAACTGTTAATAAACAGAACCAACAAGATGCAGATTACGAACCTAGACCGCGTACATTGCGTGAATTAATGCAGATGGGTGAACACAAAATCGAGGTTGAACGTGTAGGACCGTGGGTATCGTGGCGCGGTCGTATTACGCTACTAGTCGGCCGTGAAAAACGTAGTGGTAAATCCACCTTATGTGCCTCTGAATGTGCTGCCGTTGCACGTAACGGTGGACGCGTTTTGTGGATTTCAGCGTTTGATGAAGCCCGTGCTGATGTCGTACAGCGTTTTTCAATGTTACTCGGTGATGATGCCGAAGCTTATGATGAGAACATCGTCATTGCGGCTGATCAAGATATGCCACAAACATGGGAAACTTTAGTTAAGTACATCGATGATGAAAATCCGGATATCGTCATTTTGGACTCCATTCACTCTATCACTCCCATACTGGAACGTGGTAGGGGTAGAAAGGGAGTGCCGGACACCAATGAACCGGCCAAGTGGCAAGAAATATCAGGATTGTTACGCCCTGTTGCAATCAAACGCAATTGTGCACTTATCTGGATTCACCATGCCAATAAAGACAAAAATGAATCACAAGGCTCTACCGGTATCGCTGCCGGTGTGGACGCGGTGATTACCATGAGCTACACATACAAACCATCTAACAAGGTGCGTAGTTTAACAGTAGCAGGTCGTATTGGTATCGGACAGTATGAGTGTAGTGTACGTTTTCAAAATGATGAAGATGGTTATGTTACCCACCATGTCGCTACTGAAAGCACTGGTACGACTACCGCTGAAGATGAGTCTACTGGTGACCGTTTAGTGCGCGTGTTGTATGACATGCTAGATAAACACCGTGATAAAGAGATACCGCTGGAAGAACTAAAACAGGAATGGGCACGTGAAACCAATGAATCATGGCCTAACAATGCCCCGTCTACGATTAACCGCAAGCTGACTGGTGATATGATAGTTAAATATCGCCCAGCTAAATCAACACAGGGGCTGCCACATCGTTGGTTTGTGCAGTCACTGCAGAATGCTACTGCTAGTCCCACTGACCTACTGGAGGATAGTAATGAGTAATGACAAAAAACCCCCAGCTCCCCGGTGGTCAAAAGCAATCCGGGAATATGTGGTGAGTGAATTAGCTACGTGGAAACCACGCGCCCAAATATGGCGTGAAGTAACCGATGCAGAGTTAATGAACGAACGTGGTATCACTGCTCTGGACCCTAGGATACACACGTACAGTAGCTTTATGCACCGCTGTAAACGCATTCCTCAACAGGACATATCTGAAGCCCACGAGCTGTGGAAAGCCAATTTCTATGGCATTAGGTGGGCTGAGGAAAAAGCTCGTGCACAGGGTTTGTCCGACCTGATTGATCGCGTTAATAAAACGATCGACGATGGCGTATTTTCAAAAGACCGCACTGGCACACTGGCAGCACTAGTGGGCCAGCTCCGTGGTCTGTACGAGCAGTTACGTAAAGAATTGTCAGCCGAGGAAGAACGCAAGGCCCTAGCTGCTTCCGGTACTCGTGTAATGCTGGGCAACCCACTTAACGTCCAAATAGATGGACCGTTAGTGGCTGAGCTTATCATGACATTTCGGAAGGAGATAGGTGGTCTGCATACTCTCAACTTTAACTCGCTTAATCTACAAGAGCTTCAAATATTGAACGCGGAAATAGAGCGTGTCATCAATGAGAAACTTGCGGCCATTCCTGAGACTGATGCTGAGCTAACCCTTAACGACGATGATGAGGATGAAGATGGTAACTGAGTACTTAATCTGGTGCACCACAATATTGGTGGGGCTCGCTATAGTCTGTATCACAGTGGCATACTATCTACGACATGCTGCTGATTCTGATACTACTAGCCACCGTGCATATGATTTCAAGGTTCACGCAATAGCTGACGACGTACTCCCGGTGATCAACAAGATGTACCAGCTAATCGAAGATGCCACATCCAAGATGTCAGATGATGTAGCGGCCGTACTGAACAGACTACAATCTGTATCAGCCGGTGGATGGTGCTATTCAACAACTGACATCACCAAACCGCCCGAATTCGAAAAGCTGGAAACGCGGCTAGTCGAACTTATGCAGGCTGCTACGAAGCTGTATGAAGCTGGGCATTGGACCTGTGATCGCAGTACGACGACCTCCGTTGGGGTACGTGAAAATGTCCTGTGGCAAAACTTACGTAATGCTCTGGGCCGTACACCCGGATTTGCTCCCAAACCGATAGAGGGTAATGACGATGAATGTGATGTTAGACATTGAAACACTGGGTACACGTGATAACACTGCTATCCTGTCTATTGGTGGTGCAGCGTTTAACACTGAAACCGTGGAAGATTCATTCTACGCCACCATATCCATCGCCGACAACTTTCGACACGATCGTTCCGTGGATGCTGATGCATTGGAATGGTGGCTGAAACAACCTGATGAGTCCATACAACCACTGTTTGACTCAGATACCCGTGTTGAATTTCAGCAGGCTTTGAGGTTGCTATCAGTGTATATCACCAAGCACGTCAGACGCCGTACAGATACAGTATGGGCCAACGGTGTAATGTTCGACCTCAATATTCTACGCAACGCTTTCAACATGATAGGGCTACGTGTACCTTGGCATTATAGGCAAGAATGTTGCATGCGATCTCTTCGCCGTTTAGAGCCCTTTCCGGGTGTAATATCGTGGTCAGATCTATGTCTCCAATTTAGAACCACGGAACAGTGGTACACCCCACACCATGCCGGTGCTGATGCCATGGCTCAGGCCAAGTATGTACAACAGTGGCAGAAACTTGCCGGAGACAAATCATGACTACCGTGGGAATCATCAGCATCATATCCGTGACTGTGGCTATAATCTGCATAATTATTGCCTGTGTGTCAATCAGCCGTGAACGTAGCCTATTGAAGGCATACGATCTGGTGGTGACTGACTACTGGGAACATGCAGCACTGCGCGACAAATTACTTGAAGCTATCAGACAGGTGTATCATGAAGCCCCCACTACTTTCAAAGCTGCCCAGTGTTGGGATCAGGTTAATCGACTAAGTGGTAATACCGTAACTGGGCGCCTGCGAATGTGTAACTTTAAAGAAGGAGAAGCGGAATGTGGTGGTTAATACTCGCTTTGATTGTAGTGTTCGCCGTTCTACTATTGGCCGTTATGGTTATTGTACATTTGGTTAAACGCTATAACCAGTTAGTGGTTAAGCACACCAAGTTACTTGATACTTACTGGACGAACATCCGCACGTTACGCCAAGTGCGTGAAGAAAAGCTCACTACGGAACGCACTCTGAAAGCCCTCCTGAATCTGAAGAAAGAACAGCCATGATAGTAGAACAGTTACATACCGACTATGGTGACTATCTACTCAAGTGCATCCAGATGTACGGTGTAGCAGAGGATGACTGCGAAGATGTCAGGCAAGACATTTACTTAAAGCTACTGGAAACGAAGCGTGTAATACGTGATACGAACGTTAAGGGTTTCTGTTCCAAGTTAGCTCGTGATGCCGCTGTTGACTATCTACGTAAGCGCAGCCGCTGCCCCACTGTGGAATCACTGATGATCGTAGATGAAAATGGGGTTGCCGGTATACACCCGGAAATTGATACCATGATGGTACGCAATTTCCAAAGTATGATGGGCAGTTCTAACATCGAACGTATCGCTCGTGCCTTACAGTGGGCTACTGAGTATAGGGTTACTGAAGACGTTACTGCTTATGATATCATTGCTGATTTACTGTACGGCCTTACTACGGTTCAGATTGCTGATAAGTACGAAGTAGATCGCCGTACAGTAGCACGATGGTTTCAAAAGTGGTACAAGCATGTACGTAGTGAGGAGAAGATACCCAATGGATAGAATGCTCAACTACGGTACTCAAATTAAGGCGCTGTTATTCCCTAATGATACGCGCATAATAGTGGGTACTAACGGTGTAAAAGACATTCGTGTGGTGTGCGTTGAAGGTCATATAGCATACGTACGATGGGCCAAAGTGTTATATGATGACCCACTCAGACTACCGACTCTGTGGAATCTGGCACAGGTGCAAGGTATTGAACTGCGTGACCCGGACGGTGATAAAGACACCGACGAACTACCGTTCTAGCTATTCCCAATTGGCTCGGTGGTACTAAAGTCCTGCCGAGCCTACCCCCATTCAATATATAGGACAACGCCCACATTGTACCAGACGGTACACTATTGAACTATCCTCCTACGCTCCTCCTATATACCCCGTAGGAGTGTAGCTGTATAGCTGAACGCAACTGTAAATGTACCGGACGGTACGCAGCTACGCAGCTACGGTCCTAAGGGGTATATATAAAATATACTGTAGGAGCGTAGGACGACTCAGAGAACGATATTTCATAGGGGTCAATTCAAGCTGTGGATATCAAATGTGCAAAGCGTTGCATATGTATGTTAAAATATCCTAGACTTTCTTTTATGTCCCAAGCATGGCCCTTCGAGCGGATAAACTTATAGAAGGGTCAATGGCGTAAGACCATGTGTTAACCGAAGTCGGTCACCGACCTCTCGATGACATGTGAGCAGCTTTGGCTTACCATTAGACAAAATCGCACACCGTAAACACGAGTTTAAGATTATGCCGACACACAATGCTTTTTGGCGTTCAATGGGGATGCGCAAACAGCCCAATCGCCAACGCCGTCCTGATGTTAGCATCCGCGATCTGAATGCATGGCACGCAAAATCCGTTTATGCGTCCATCGTAGCTAACACTAACTGGATTCATCGGCTGCAGATTTCTGCTACTGCCAAACGCCTAACCCGGCTTCAGGGTCGCCAATTCAGGTTGGCCGTCAGTGACATCTTGGCTTCACATGATGGAGCGGGTAATGGTAACCAGACAAGAAGTTCAGGAGCTGTCCAAACAGCTAGCTGATCATAAGAAGCAACTAACCGAAACTAACGTACGCTTGCAGGCCATTTATAGCTTGCTATTGCGTGTTTTGGATACGTTACACAATGACAATAAAGATCCACACACTGATTAAAGGCGCCATTTGGGAGCTGTTGGGTGTGCTCATTCTCAGCGGTTATATGCTGTATACGACCGGTTCATGGCAAGCCACACTGTCAATTGGTTTTGGCTACCCCGCATTCCGTGCCGTGACATGGTACCCCTACGAGCGCCTATTCAAGTGGATCCGTCGTCGTAAGTACACTAACCAAACTAAGGAGACACCGCATGTCCTCTAATTTCACCGTTTTGCAAGATCGTGTTATCGTTCGACCGGCTGAGGTTGAAGAGGTAACCGAAGGTGGCATTATCCTAACTGCCCAAAATGAAACCAATAAAGTTCCGACTCGTGGTGAGGTCGTAGCTGTTGGCGCTGGCCGCCGTTTTCCGGAGCTAGTGACACGTTTTGAAGATTGTCGTATGCCGATGGACGTCAAGGTCGGTGACACCGTAGTCTGGACCAAGTATAGTGGTGGTCGTATTAACATCAACGGTGAAGAACTGTTGGTTATGCGTGAAACTGATATCATTGGAGTGGTATCATGAGGGCTAAGCTGCAAAAAGGAATGCGTGTTAGGGTATGCTGGCACGATGCAGAAGCCGATACTGGTTGGGAAGCTTTGGACGAGACGAAGTTCAAAAATCCGGCTGCCGTTGAAAGTATTGGCCGTGTAGAGCTGATCAACCAGCACACACTTGTACTTTCCGGTGATCAGGATCAGGAAAATGGTCATATCAACCGGACGATGCGAATTCCGCGTCATACTATTTTGGCCATCCACAAGCTGAACCTTGGCAATCAGGTGGCATTGTAATGATCTTTATTTCACACATTGTTGGAATCGATCGGCTGGTTCCGGTTGTCGTTGAACAGGTTACCGAAGACGGTAAGGCCGACATCATTTTACCGGGTGGCACTAAGCTGTGTGTGGATCGTTACTTCATTACCACACCAGTCGCGTCTTGTCCACGGTGCACCCGACCTATGTATGTTAAGAAGAATAATAAAGGACAAGCTTACGTTGAATGTCCATTTCATGCTCAGCACATGCATGAAACGACTTATGCCGCTTCGCATGACGTCAAGAATTACAGTCACGATAGACGGCGTTGGTTTGGTAAACAAGCCAGTCGATGGGGTCGGATTTGGAACAACGAACGAGAAAAAGCGATGAGTCGGGTGTATTTTGGATCAAAGTCTATTGCTGCGCGTGCGGTTGTGGATTTTACATTGAAGTCCGCACTCGGTCAATCGTGTTAACCTGTCCGATCTGTGAATCATCGGACATACTGGGAGTTGAATAAATGGGCTATGTTTACACTGCTCTGGTAGCGATAGTAGCTGGTGCTGTAGCCGCATATACTTTTCGTGGTGTGATTTACTACGCCATTACTTCCGTTAGGGTGTGGCTGTCAAAGCGGTTCAAGTATGAGCGCTAGTCTTTTCTCCATTCGACCGGAATACCGGAAAACGACGCTTTATGCGCATCGACAATTTGGCAAGAAGTTGCGCACTTGTCGGCGAGCCATCATAGAGTCACTGTGTGTTCCATTGACAGTGGTGTCTGATGTGATACACACCATTAGGAGTATGTATGCCAATCCCGACACCCATTCCTAACGAGTCAAAAGCTCAGTTCATTGAGCGCTGTATGGGCAACGCCGTCATGGTCAAAGAGTACCCACGAGCCGACCAGCGTCGTGCGGTGTGTGAATCGGCCTGGGATAAAAAGAATGCAGCACTCATTGAATGGGCTAATCGTAGAAACATGTCACCTTGTGAAGTGCTGGAGCTACTGAGAGGATAAAGTCATGCCGTTGTACCATTACATCTGTGATCATTGTGGCGCAGCCATTGAACAGCTCCGTCCCATGTCTGAAGCGAGAGACCCACGACCGTGTCCGCAATGTCAGATTAAAGGCACACCGTATCAGCCGGGCACACTGCAGTTGCAGATTTCGGCTCCGGCTCACACTCCCTGCAAGTGGGGTGACTCCAAACAGCACTATTTTGGAAAGTAGCCATGAGTAACGAGAAGATGACAATCCGCGACATTATATACTCCATGCATCGCAACCACCCTATTGACGCATCGACTTTTTCACAGTGTAGCTGTGGTCGTATGCACCGCCGTGGTGGTGAACCTTGTCCGTTATGCTTACAGGATAGACTGGTAGCAGTCGGAGCTGATGTAGCCCACGTTGTTCAGTGGCGTCGTAGATTGGAAAAACTGGTACAGGCCGAACGCGACCTGATCAGCAAGTATAGTGACATCGAACTGTAGGCCATCCGCATGAGCCTTAAATCGTGTGGTTATGTTTTAGTTTAGTGAGGTTAACATGACGAACACAGAACGCATTAGATTAGCTCGTGGTACGATCGGTACCCTGTTGATGGAAATCGAAAACCGTATTCAGACACTTATTGGAGCGTTAATTAGTAACGATCGGCAAGCTGGATGCGCTCAGAATGTGGCCCATGATGAGGTTTTTCGCTGGTACGGTCGACAGTGTGATGAAATGGGCAAGTGCACTGATCCGGAAGAGCGCAAGTCTAAATTGCACGCAATCCTTACCGGTATAGATGGCCGTGTAAGTACGCTGATTGAAGGCGTTCTTGATCGCGATGCTACAAAGGCCCTGAATACGGCTCACCGTTTGGTGTGGTTGGACCTGAATCGTTATGAGTCGAGGGTGGTTAACGAGATATAGAACCTTGATCGTGCTAGCTACACGATCCTTTCCGGGCCGGGTGTTTGCGGTGTGCTCCCGGCCCACAAAATTACAGTGCAATTTGGAAAGACGTGCGAGTATTAGATAAGAAAGCACTGAGGGTCCCCGCCAGCGGTACCGATGGCTTCCAAATTGCACTGAAATCTATTGGAGATGTGATGAAGGTTATGCGAAACATACTAGTAGGACTTATTCTGGCAGCCCTGTTGTTGGTTAGCTTTCCCGGAGATGTGACAGGACTTGATCAGACTACCAAGCGGTATTCGATTTTTCATTCCGAACGGGTCACCTTGGATCTTGTGAAGATCAACACTGACTACCAGTTTGTCGGCAGCGTGTATACCTGTGGCAATGTGTTTGGTACTAAGCAGTTTATCGTGTGGAGTCCCAGTGACAGTACCAAGGTTAAAGCCACACCGATTGACCGTGCGTTGCAACCGGTAGATACCTGTGGCACGGAACGATACAGGTTCGGTATTCACGGTGGCATTTTGCGCAAGCAGTTAGAAAAAGACGGACTTGCGGAGTTCGTAGTGGTCGGTGGCATTGGCGCATTGGTGTTCAGCTTGACACCGAGTGGTGAAGCCGAATTGCTGGACTTTCTCAAACCCACGTTGCAGGATTCGATTTAGTGACTGAAGCCTTGGACATTGCACAAGAAGCCCATCAGCTAGTTGGTGGCGGTCTACAGGACGTATACAGTAAATGGCCCCGACTGTTCATGGGTTTGGTGCACCATCCGACTACCAAGGGCCAGCGTATGACTTTCGCTGATAAGCCTTGGCTGACTGAGATTTACAAAGACAACTCCAAGCAGATGGTCATTATTAAGTGTTCGCAGGTCCACATGACTGAGCACGCTCTTTGTGCCATGTTCACATTGGCCAAAAAAGGCGTACGTGGTATGTATGTCCTGCCGAGTAAAGAACATAGAAAGACCTTTGTTGCTGATCGTATCAACCGCATGAAGGACCACTCACCGCTGTACGCCAATGCCATTAAAATCGGTGAAAATGAAACCGATAGCAACGTGTACAAAAACATCTTTGGTTCAGGTTGGAAGTTTGTCGGGTCCAATGTGCGCGGTGACTTCTTTGAATTTCCGTGTCGTGCCCTGTTTTTTGATGAGCATGATCTGCTAGATCAAGACAATATGTGGTTTGCGTATGACCGTGTCGGTGATGAAGCTGATCCTTACATCTACAAGTTCGGTAACCCCACCACCGATGGTGAAGGTCGTATTTACAACGAATTTCTCGATTCAGATCAAAAAGAGTGGCACGTTACTTGTGAGCATTGTGGTCATGAACAGATACTCGATTGGTATGATCACTTTGTAGTAGAATCGGCCGGTACGTGGGTATTGCGCCATCCTACTGGTATGCCCATATGCACTCAGTGTGGAAAAGGATTTGATCGATTAGGCTTCGGTAGATGGATCGCACTTAATCCCGGTGTTCCAATTAGCGGCTATCGCATCAGTCGTCTTTTTGTAAACAAGCACAAACAGCCTAACGACATCGTGTGGCTGTATAAGCGTTTCATACGGGCTCAACACAATCCTACTGCATTACAGAACTTCCACAACAACTATCTTGGTATACCATACGAGAATATCGAGTTCAAGATTACACAGGCCCTGCTGCAGAAATGCGCCATGCGTGTACCGTTAGATGAGTATGACCCACAGACATTTCGTGCACTAATGGGTGTTGACCAAGGACGTCACTTTACATGTGTGATTTCTATAGTCATCGAGGGCAAGCTATACGACGTGCACTATGCTAACGTTAGTAAGTGGGCTGAGGTTGAGGCATTGGAAACCACATTTAACGTGGTATGCACTGTCGTTGATGCGAACGGTGGTGGGTATGAAGAGGTTCGCGATTTCGTACGCAAAAAGGGTACCCGCTGGATGTGCTACTATCGACCTAAGGATCAAATCAAACAGCAGTTCAACCAGATACACGCCCAACAGATAGTTGAAGTAAACCGTACGGAGATTCTTGATACCATGGTATCGGCTTTCAAGAATGGGCGCAGAGTAATCCCACAGGACTTTCTTACCCGCGATAATGGCCAGTATTTCAAACAAATGACGGTTCCATCTCGTGTTACTGACAGCGGTGGTAGACCAATCTGGACTAAAGGCACGGATCACTATTTCCATGCTAGTGGCTATAACCAGTTAGCCCTGTTGGTATCCGGGATGCAGCACAGCGCACTTACACAAAGCAGTTGGCACGTGGGACAACCGATCATTAAACAGCGATCACAAGTGCCGACAGCTAAAGTTATAGGCGAAGAGCAAAAAAACACCGAAACACCCATTAAAACCGATAGGAGTTGGCATGTCTAAAGAGACATTGGCCTACACCATGCGAACGTGTGGCAACACTGCTTGTGCACCGTGTTATATGAAAGACTACGAGGCTACTGAAATGGATATTGTATGCCAATATCTTGATCGGGTGGCTGAACGTGATAAACTGGACTACACGTTTGTAGATGTAGGTGCGCATGTTGGCCTGTGGTCGTTGTGTATGAGTGAGTGGTACCAAAATCGCTACAATATAGTACCCACTATCTATGCCATGGAGCCGGAATCTCGTAACTATTGTGCCTTGCGTGTTAACGCCCAACAGGCTGAAACCGGCATTGTCCCTGTACAAGCTGCTGCTTGGAACATGACTAAGCCTCTATTCATTAATATGGGAGATCAGCCCGGCCGTCATTGGGTAACAGATAAAGGTTTTGCTGGGCATAGTGCACTGCGTGTCAATGGTGTAGCACTGGATGATGTATCACAACGAGCACCACAGATTGACGTCATGAAGATTGACGTTGAAGGTGCGGAGTTGAATGTACTTAATGGTGCCCGCAATATCCTGATGAAAAACGAGCAGATGCTACTGGTAGTCGAAGTTAGTGTAGACCATTTCACACGATACGGGTATACCGCTCAACAGTTACGTCGCTTTTTACAGCAGCATGATTACTATTTTGCTCGTCCTGCTGATGAGAATATCCTACGCAGATTAAAGTCGGGTCAGGTTAAGCGTGTGTTTTTTGTCAAGGGAGAGTTCTAAATGAACTGGTTCAAGCGAATTATCAAAACAATCACGTTTCGTGACCGAGCTGCTGGCGTAGAAGTACAAAAGAAGTATGGGACACTGCCGTGGGCCGCACGTGACCCTAAAACTCACCATGACTTAGATGCGTCCAAAATTAACGCTAACGTGTACATCGCGACCCGCGCTATAGCCGATGCCATTAAAGGACTACCGGTGGGGGTTGTGGAGATGGAATCAAGAGCCGGTGTAGAACGTGAAGTAGAAGATACCGAACATGCGGCTAATGACATCTTCCGCTATCCCAATCCGGAGCACTCATGGTCTGACATCGTAGATCACATTGTGAAGTCGTATCTCAGTGATGGAAATGCCCTGTTGACTGTCGAGCGCAATACCGGTCCAAATCCCAAGATTGAAATATGGCCGCGCGATCCACGTAATGTGGATATTAATACTGGTAGCCGCCATTACCGATTTGGGAAGTACACGTCAAACCAGCGTACATATCCACGCGATCGTGTTATTCACATTCGGGATATGAATGTGGATGATCCATTCTGGGGTATTGGTCGTATTAACACGATCCGTGAAGAGATCATGATGGACTACTTTGTGAATCGCTTCAACTCGCGCTTCTTTGAACATGGCGCAACATTGAATCTGATGTTTACACCGGATCATGACCTTACTGAAGATCAGCATCAACAGATTTTGGATGCGATGTCTGCCGACATAGGTGGTGCCAATCGTGCATTCAAAACGTTTATCAACCGGTACGGTGGTAAGTTTGAATGGCCGGAACAACGTCATAAGGATATCGCGTTTCTTGAACTGCTCAGACACAACAGAGAAAAGATATTTGGTGTCTTTGGTTTACCACCGTTCCGTGGTGGTGTCATGGAGTATGCCAATTATGCTAACGCACTGGCACAGGACCTTGACTTTTGGCTTAACACTATCAAGCCGATACTAAAGGTAATTGAAGACGCATTCAACAAACAGTTGCTGTGGCCCATCTACGGAGACGAAGTGCGTATCAAGTTTGACTTGGACAGCGTTCCGGCCATACAGGGGGATAAGAATGCACAGATTGAACGTCTGTGTCAATTAAAGGACCACGGTGTCATTAGTGCCAAATATGTTCGTGAGCAACTGGACATCAGTGAAGATGCGGCACCGGAGGAGTCACCTATACCGTCCCAAGATGATGATACGGGTAAAGACACTGATTCGACACGTGATGAAGAAGAAGAAGTCGAAAATGTCCTATGGCAACTGTTCAAACAACAGCGTGCTACCGTTTTAACGGCACTAGATAAGCTTACCGTGAGCGGTACGTTTATGAGTGTGTTGGTTGACCCACATAATCAAGTGGACACATTGTTTAATGATGCATGGGCCATCACTTCCACTAAAAACCAGCTATTGCCCATACTACGCCGTTATGTCAGTAATAGAGGTACACGACAGTTTGGTGTAGCAGGCGTTGTATTTGATCCACATCATCAGCTTATTGATGCACTGCTGCATCAGGTAGGTATCAAGATAGAAACTGCTGTGGATCAAACTAGGTCTTTACTTATAGCCACACTATATGACGCTGATCGGTATGGGTGGACCTACCCACTGTTAGTGAAACGCATTAAAGCTTTGTTTACCAATCAGCGAGCTAGTGAACTGCAGCAACTGCTACTTGGCGAGTATACCAAACGTTGTGGTTGGGCTATAGCTGAAATACAGAATGAAGTTGTTGCTAATGCAACATTGATGTCTACTAAACGTAACTAACGTAGAGGAGTAACGATTGCATGAGTGTTAATCGGGGACTTGAAGTCCTCAACCAGTTCCGCGAAGCTGATCGCCCTGACATCATTCTTGCCATGTGCGAGGTTGAGTTTGCCGATCTTAAGGAGGGTAAAGAGGGCGACATTGAAGTAGAGGGCTGGTTTATCACTGAGCAGCTTATCGAATCACGGCGCATGGTCGTGAAGACATCCGCATTCACACACGAAAAGGCTATGCGGTTGTTTAACGGCCGCGTGCTTGCGTTTCACGATCAGCTCAAAGAGCCTGTGGGTGAAGTGATTGAGATGAAGCTGATCAAAGGAAAAGGTGTTCGTGGTCGTGTGCGGTTGTACCGTGAAAACAGTGAGCTGTTTAAACGTGCAATTCGTGAAAAGAAACTGAACGCCTTTTCAATCGGGTTCACTGTTGAAAAGTGGGAGTACGACGAGAAACAGGATGTACTTACGGTCACCATGGCCTATCTCAAAGAGCTTTCCGTAGTCAACATTGGTGCCGATTCTAACGCACTTTTTGAAGTGCGCAATTCACTTGATGATGTAAACCAACCAATTTCAATTGTATTAGGAGGTAACACCTTGTCCGAGAAGAAGAAAGAATTCGATGTCGAGCAGTTCATGACTGAACAGGAACAGCTTGGCACCAAGGTCACCGAGCTGCAGGAGCTGTTGAATTCGCTGCGTGATACTCAGACTCAGTATGCGGACCGTGCCATTACCAAGGCCGAATTTGCCCAGAAGCTGGAGGGTATGTCCGGTGAGCTTAACACCATCAAAGAGCAGGTTGAGCGTGCCAAGGCCGAACGTACGATGGCCGATCATAAGTTAGCATACAAGGACTATCGTTCCTTGATTACTGACTTTGTGTGGCTGACGGATGATGATGGTAACAAGCTCGGTGAGATCGCCCAGAAGGCCTATTGCCTGTTCCAGATGCCGGTCGATTACGACAAGATGGAAGCTGGATACGAGCTGAAGAACCTGCGTGATTTGTATGATGCGGTGTGTATTGCTGACGCCATGGGACGTTTCAAGGCCCGCGATCGCTATTCTATGCACAACCTGAAGCTGTTCAAGCAGCTTGTTACGGCTGTAGAAAAGTTCGATAAGGACGTTGCCAATGCCATGGCCGCTGGAAATACCGGTTATGGTGCTGAGTGGCTTCCCGAAGAGCTGTCCAGTGAATTCGCTGAGATTCTGCGTGTGCAGCCCATGCTCCCGTCCAAGTTCCTGTTGTGGAATATGCCCAAGGGTGGATCAGCCAAGTATCCCTTCCAGAATGGCAAAGCCGTTGTGTACAAGGGTGGCGAGGCTCTAGTTGACAATGCTGAGGAAGCCCGCAAGACCAATATCGCAACTGGCGTGAAGACCTTCACTCCCGATGTGTTTATTGGTGCACTGGTTTCGTCCGAAGAGTTGACGGAAGATACCGTTCTTGATATGGTTTCGTTCATTCGCACCGAGTTGGCCAAGGCCTTGCTCGAAGGTCTCGAATCGGCCATGATCAATGGTGATGACACGTCGACGCACTTTGACAATGCTGGTGGTGATTCCGTCTACGAGACCTACAATGTTGAGACCTGCTTCAAGGGTCTGCGTGCAATTGCCGATGATGACAGCAATGAGCTGGACATTGAGGTCGCTTCTGCATCCTCCGGTGTTGGTGCTCTGGAGATTGTCAACTTTACCAATGCCAAAGCTGGACTTGGTGTAGCCGGTCTGAGCCCGGAAGAGTGTATCTATGTGACAGGTATCAAAGGTCGCACTCAGGTCCAGACAGCCCTGTACAAGGAAGACGCTCTTGGCGTTTTGGCGTTCATGATTTCCGGCAAGCTGCCGACCATCGATGGTTCTGAGATTTACATCTCCGGTCAGTATGATGAGCAGTTGGACTCCACTGGTGTGCGCAACTCCGGTAACGATGTGAAGCACACGTCCATGGTTTGCGCCCACAAGCCGTCTTTCCGATTGGCCCAGCGACGTGGTACCACGTTGGAGTACAACAAGAACGTCCTCACTCAGCAGCAGGCCTTCGTAGCAACGGCCCGGTGGGATTTCGGTAAGATCTGTGCCGACGCCATCAAGCCGGTTGCTGGCATGATCAACATCCAGCATACTGCGTAGATGTAGTAGTGTAACTGTTAAACGATGTGGGTCGTCTATGCGGCCCACATTAACTATAAGGAGTATGTCTTGGGTGGAATGACTCGCGCTACCCGCGCAGGGCTTTTGAAATTCGCGTTGGTATCGGGCGCTGCTGATTCAGCCACTACAGGTATCTCTGTAGCCGCTGAAGATGGTACGGCTATTACCACTAGTGATATCATCGTTGGATGCATGGAACTGGCTCAGACCACTAATGTGTGGACTGACCGGACAGCGGCATCAGCGATTATTGCTGGTGGTAAGATTACCGTTCCGGCTTCCGAAAACGACACCATCGCGGTTTGGTGGTTGGCCCGCGATGCTGGTAGACAGACCGCTTCCCCGTTTATTGCGGCTGAAGTTGGTGCTGGTGGACTGGCCAATACTGACATCACAATTACCGGTATCTCAACTAGTGATACTCTGATTTGTGCTGTTAGTATTAACAGTACCACCGGTGCGTGGACTGATCAGACCAGCGACACTACCATCACAGCTGCCGATACGGTTCAGTGTGCTAACGCTACTACTGGTACCTATCTGTTTGTCATGTATATGGCACAGGACAATGTAAGAGCATTCAGCTCGTTGAACCTGCAGTTTGGGATCGGTACAATTGATAGCTCACCTAGCACGGACCCGTCATCTGCTACCTTGACTGGTATCAATGACGAGGATGAGGTACTGGTGTGCTTGTGTGTTGATGAAACAGACTATGACGCATTGGATGAACTTACCAGTGTAGTTACGGCTGTAGCTGATGACACGCTGACAATTGATGAACCGTCTCCCACTGCCACGGCAGGCGCTAAGCTGTTGTGCTTCTATCAGAAGACCAACGATTTGGCCGCCTAAACTAACGTAGTAGTATAATACGCAGGTTGTGTAATGCAGCCTGCGTGTACTAATAGAGGATACCATGGCCGACATTATCACACTAGCCAATTATAAAGCGTATGATGATCAACCTAGTCCCATGGACAGTGGAACAGAAGCGCAGATAGAAGCTGCTATTGATCTTGCTACATCGTACATTGAACAGTCATGCGGTCGTGTGTTTGACATTGCAGATAGCCCATCACCGTTAGAAGCTGTGGAAATACTGAATGGTAATGGCACTAGCCGGTTGTATACCCGCAATTCTCCGGTACAGGCAGTTACTACTTTAGAGTATTGGGATGGTGATTCATGGGCAGAATACGATAGCACCACATACCCACATTCGTTTAAAGCAGGATCAAACTGTATCTACTTTACACAGGGTCACAAATTTGTAAAAGGATTTCAAAACATCCGTGCTACGTTTGAGTATGGATACACTACTGCGCTACCTAATGACCTGAAATACGCTTGTTTTTTGGTGGCAAAGCATATAGTATTGGAAGCTGAACGACAGGGAATCCAAAATCAAACTGATGGTGAGCAGACATTTAACTATGAGCATAGCATTCCTAAAGTGGCTCGTGCTATCATCGCTCGGTACAAGACAGTATACTAATGCGTATTTATAGCAAAGCCATACCCAAGGGTTTCAAAAGTGAAGCCCTAGCCAACGCGTTAAAGAATCTGGGCCAACTACCATTACAGTTGGGCAGATTTGGTTCGGTATTAACCGGTACAATCAAACGCAACCTTGGTGGTAGAATACTACAACGCCGTAGTGGTAAACTACAGGACTCATGGGAGTGGACTATTACTGCTGCTAACGCTGGTTGGCGTCTTGAAGTTGGGTCAGATGTGGTGTATGCTCGTATACAAAACTTTGGTGGATGGAGTGGTAAAAACCACAGAACACGTATAAGACCGCACCGTTATGTTGAAGACGCATTACGCCAAAAGAAAGCCCAGTTGCGACGGATACTTGCTGACTACTGGAGCAAGCTAACCTTAAGGTAAACTACTATGGCAACCAATTTAGGTTATACATCTAATGATGGCTACAGTGAAGTAGCATCAGGCACTCAATACGCCTCGGCCGTGAAAGTAGGAACAGCCGAATCATCCGGTGTTTTAGCGTCCTGTAGTGTTGCAATTAAGGACCACGGGAGTGACGGTCCGTTTTTGTGTTATGCGGCTATATATGATGATTCTGGGGCTAATAACCGACCGGGTACACTACTGGCCGGGCCTTACTCAGCAACAGTAACATTGGATAACGACGGTTATGTTGAAATTGACATGTCAGAAGCTGAGCTGGACATAGATGAGGGATCAACATACTGGGTAGCATTTTCGTGTGCTAATGCAGCCTATCGGTTATACCAGAATTTCAGCATTGGATCATACAGCTACCAGAATATAGGTACACCGGATAACTACCCATCAACATGGACAGGTAGCGTTCCCACTAGTGGAGCATGCGCAGCGTATTTGACTTATGGTGATCCCGTTCCTGAGGGTAATACAAAGACTTCAGTATTGGATGCATTAGTAACACAATTACAAGGTGTTACTGGCATTACTACAGCGACACGCGTATTGCTTACTCCCGCTGAAGCACGTAAAAAGTCGCCATATGCCGGTTTAATCGCCAGTACGGAAGAAGTAGTAGTTGAAGATAGCACTCATGTGCGGTATGAATTGGATGTGGATGTTATACTACTGAAAAAGGGGCGTGATATTGAAACCCTATTAGATGCCGTTAAGAACTTGTTGTATTCCACATCACTGGCTGCTACGATTGGAGCAAAACAAATACGTATTGTAGGTCAAGAAGAAGTGGCACTGGTTGATGCTGACCAGTATAGCTCCACACGCATAGCTATGACCATAACATACGTTGCTACAAAAGGATCATTCTAATGAGTGCCTCAACAACCGCTCATTCAAAAATAGTGGCCCTGTTGACCACAGCTACACCGTCTATGTTGTGGACAGCGGTGTATAGCACCCATGAAACCGCTGATCTGGACATACCATCACTTAGTGTGGAGGTTGAAACAGATACACCATTATCAGACAGTGACGCAATTAATCAGCAGGAGTTAGTTGATAACCGCAATATTAGATTGTCCATTCGTGTTCATACGGGCTATCGTTTAGGCCCTGTTGACACATCAGAAGCCATGCAAATCGCTGATGAGGTTATCAGGGAACTGCGTGAGAACATCAATCTAAGTGACGGTTATCGCATATTTGATGTTAGTGGTACCGCGTATAATGTAGAACACTTATCAAGCGGTACTACAGGAGCCGAAATTAACGTAGACATCCATAAGGTGGAGTATTATGCGCAAAGTTGAATTAACGAAAGGTACAGGTGGCACTAAAGTGCAGGTACTTAAGACCTCGGCTATTAACCAGCGTAAACTGGTAGCAGTGGCTAGACGGTATGGTATATCGCCACTTGACGTACGAGAGCTGCAATTGGGTTTTGCCATTGAAGTGTCAGAATCTGTGGCTCAACAGCTAGTTGATGGTGGGCTAGCTAAGATATCCAAGAAAAAGGTGCGTTCGATGCAAGATAAAGTCGACGCGTTAACCCCTGAACCGCTGACAGAGTCAGTTGAGGTACCGGAAAGTGAAGAGCAGTTATCTAATACTGTAGATGCTACACCGATAAGTACCAGTGACCCGGCAGCCGATAACGAGGAGCAGATATAGTGGCAGACAGCACTTTCGAAACCAGACAAGTCCGATTTGGGTATCGTGAACAGAGTGATTTTGATGTACCCGAATTGGTTAGCGCCGAATTTGCTGAGATTACGTGTGATCCTTTTGATATTGATCCCGGTCTTATCATACATCAGCTTCCTAATCAACACGGGTCGCGTAATCCGGTTCAGCAGAACACGGTACATTCTACAAAGGGTGCAGTGTCTAAGTTTTCAGTAAACGGACCGTTGGACGTTGCTGATGTAGACCAGTTTTTGTACGCCCATTTTCAGAAAGTGGTTGAAGCGGGCGATACTGAGTACACCAAGACATTCACATATTTCACCGAGCACCCCAATTTCGCCAGTGATGAGGGGCACTTTCTAACGTGGATCAAGTATTTCCCGGAAAGTGGTACCTCGCAGCATGTTGGGGGTTGTATTGCTCCTAGATTTAAGATCACTGGTGAACGTAATGGCATGCTGCTGTTTGAAAGTGATTGGGTAGCCTATGGCACATCTGATGACGACGTTACGCCCAGTGGTACGTGGACACCCCCTGATGGTAGTAATATTGTTGAGTTCAATGATTTGACTACAGGCGGTGCCACACTGACTCGTGGTGCTGGGTTGACATCGCCTGTAGCTATCACATTACAGTCGTTTGAGTTGGAGTCGGTATATGAGGCAATGGCAATTGGGGCTAATACCACCACCGGATTTGAACGATTTGGGATGGCGAATCGATCTGGTACTTTCAAGATTGACATTCTACGTGATGGTACAGTGGATGAAGCCATCAGTAGCATGAAAGTCGGTGAAATGGTGCAACTCGATCTGGATTTTGGTAACATCACAATTACCGTTACCGGTAAAGTTGAAAGCTACGAGTACCACACTGAAGGACTGCTAGCAGCGTCTCTGTCATGCAACATGTTCGGTACGTACAGTACCGGATCATGGGGTGAACCACTTACTATTGTGGTTTTGAATAGTCGTGATCGTAGTTGGCCTGCTGCTTAAGTTGGGCCATACAGTATAACGTCCACGGCTATCGGTCGTGGACGTGTTCTACTAGAACACACACTCTAAAGGAGTAACATTATGCCACTACGTCTTGTAAATAAAAGCCGTACAAGCACCATAACCGCTTGTGACACCGTATTCCACATCATTAGTATGTCAATCGGTGAAAAAGAGCAGCTTGTTTACAAACTGCAGAATCTGGGTAGCGAAGACGGCGCGTGGGAACGGCTGTTAGGTATTATTACCCCAGCTATTGTACGCATCGAGGGATTTGAATCTAGAACTGTGGAGGATGTACTCGGTGAATTGGAAGACCTTGAACAGTTGCGCGAGATTATCCAAGCTATCATTGCACACTGCACTTTAACATCCAGTGAACGAAAAAACTTACTCTCCTCGTCGGAGCAGCCTACTCCGGATTCGGCGGGGAATGCGGAGAACAATGCCGGAGCGGAAAGCGAGCCTGCTTAAATCATCCACAGAACGGTAAAGTCATTGCACGGGGCCAAAATATGGAGCCAGTTGAGATTACTGCTGATACATGGCCGCGTATTGTCGATGTCGTTCGTAAGAGAACTAACAATGCCGATATACCCATTTGGAGTTGTTTTGTCACATACTACAATGTGTGTGTACCATCCTTGGTAACAACACTGTCCCATAAGTTGTGGCATCTATACCGGCGAATTGATGGAACTAGTAATGAAACGTACGCTAGTTACCTTAACTTACCTGCATTTTGGGTTGATGCCTGTGATGTCATCGATACCGAAATTGCACGTATTGATAAACTACGGGCCGACAAAGCCCAGCGCCAACAGCGCGAAATCATGCGGAATCTAAAACGTGGCAAGTAGCAGCGAAAAGTTCAAACTAGTTTTTGAGGCTCAAGAAGCGGCTTCAAAAAAGATTAGGGAGTTAAACCGTGAATTGGCTGCCCTTGGTGGCCCCAAACTGCTTAAGTCGCAGAAAGAAATCGCAAAGTTACAGCGCGGTATATCTCAACTTAACGGTAAGGCCAAAAAAGGCAGCATTCTATTCTCACGGTTTACACAGGGTATTGCAGCAGGCAACATTATAGCTAACACCGTTACTGCAGCTTTTACCAATCTACAGCGGGCTATTGTGGGGTCCATGCAGCGTGCTATATCACAGGCTGGTGAATATGAAGCCTCAATGGTGTCATTAAAAGCTGTCGCAGCGACAACTGGTCGTGATTTTAATGTCATCATGGAAAAAATGAAAGGCCAAATGGGAAGTCTTGCGGATAAAACGCAAGTGGCATCTGGCTTCTTGAAAGGCATGACTACAACTCTTACTGTTGAACAGATTGATCAGATGACATCCGCTATTAAGAACGCATCCATAGCGATGGGTGAAGATTTTGGTACTACGTTACCTCTGATCATTAAAGCTGTAAAACAACTCAACCCCAATATCCTTGATAATATTGGTGTAACAGTACGCTTAGATCAAGTTAATAAGCGTATTCGTGAGGGTTTCTATGGCATGGGTACTGCTATTACTGAAGCTACACAACAGCATGCTATCTTTACTGAGATTATGAAACAAACATCGCAGTTTGCAGGCCAGGAAGCGGCATTTCTCGAAACTACAAAGGGTAAATGGACAGCACTACAAACAGCGGTTAGTGATGCATTAACTGATATTGGTACTGAATTGCTAACAGCCTTTGGTGATGACGCCCATGATGGGTTAAACAACATTACTACGGCAGTACGCAATTTAGGTGCCAATGCTAGTGGTGTAGCACAGCTCTTTGTTGGTGCAGCAGGTGTTATCGTTAACTCTTTGCAAGTAGCTAAAGATGCAATTGATGTGATACTATCCCCTATCGCCGATTATATCGCAGCCAGTGTACATCTGTTGACAGGTGATTTTAGCTCAGCATGGAATGCCATCAAAGACACGTTTACTAACGTAGCTGAAGAATCAGAAGACGTTAATCGTAACTTCGATGAGCTTATGGAATCTATGGCTCAACTGGCACAAGGTGTAACTGTAGTAAGCGATGCCATCAAAGTAGTACCATCAGAGACTAACAATGCTGTAACGGAGACTGTTAACCAAGCAAAGGATAAAATACTGGAAATACCACAGGCACTACAAGAAATCGATGATAATATTGAAGAAGAGATCACTATGGCTACGCGTGGTCTAGCCGAAGTGGTTAATGAGTCATCCATACAGTTGGGGCAGTTTAGTGAACGAGCCTCTAACATGGTCGGCAGCATGGTTGGTAACATGATAGACAACATGGTATCTGGGCGCCAAAGCATGGGTGAAATCTTTAAAGGTATGGCTCAAGATTTCATGGCGTTTTTCATTAAGTCTGCGCTATCAATGGTAATCAGCTCATTCATACCCGGTTTGGGTGGTATACTGGGTAGCATCTTCGATACTCCAGTCAATGATCGTATGGCCGCACGACAGGGGCGCGATTTCATGCAGTGGTTTACACGGGGCGCCCTAGCCGAAGCCAATGGCGGTTCTGAATTGGCTGTAGGACTTACCAGTTCTAATAACATTACCCCCGTTGCACCAGCCACTAGTGGTAGTGGTATGGTGATGATGACTGTGAATGTGAAGGGTAATGTTATGAGCGATCAGTATACTGAACGAAAAATTGCACCAACACTACAACGGTTGGTGTATAGTGGACGTTCATTACTGGACGTTCAAAATGAGCAGGAAACCGGAGGCAGAGATGTCATCATTGATTAGGTTTTATACCTTTGAATTGATGGATGATGCCACTATTGAGTCAGTGACATCAGAGAACACTACTCACCCTGCTGAGCATGCGATCACACCGCTTGAACCTAACTTTGCATGGCAGGCCAATGAGTCGGCAGCCTCCAGCCACGATATTGTTATTGACTTAGGATCGTATAAAGCTCCGGATGGTTTCTGTATTATTCACCATGAATCAGAACAAACTACACCAATCACTATTGGGTTAGCCTGTAGTGTGTCTGGAGCGATACCATCATCGAGTTTGGCACAGGAGATTGATTACACCGATGAAGATGGTAATGCAGTGTCAGGTGTAACAGATGACACGAATTTCATAAAGATACGCGAGTTTTCTGGCACTTATGCTGCTAATACACACTACCGATGGTGGAAATTCGCATTTGCAGGCACAACTGGACCATTTTATTATCCACCTAATGACATGCGTATAAGTATGCTGTGGCTATACCGCAAATTGGAACTAGACTTGGGGTATGCTCGACCATTCAATGATGTCACTGAGTACCCGATGTCATCACAACCATTACCATTCGGAAAGACATTCAAAACGGGGTATAGTATTAACCCGTCTGTTAACTTTACCCGTGTATGGATGGTAAACGACGCCCAGTATGCTGTATTACGCACACTTATGGAGCGGTGTAATGGTACATACCGCCCATTTCTTATGCTCGATATTGATGGTACACGACGTCTGTGCAAATTCGCTAGTGATACCATTCAGGAAGAGTGGCTTGATGTAGACTATCGAAAAGTCACTTTAAAGTTTGTTGAACTGCCACTACTTACAAAGGATGCATACCACTAAATGGCTATTGGTGACATTACAAATGCTGTAGTCAGCAGCAGTGTGTTTTCAGGTACAGATGTAGTTAGTGAATACGAGGTTACTCGTTTATTCAAAGATTACTATGCTGTAGTATACTCACTAAATGGGTATGATGCTGTACTGGGTACATTCCATATTGAACCAGATGGAAGTGCGATAACCGCTATTGACACATGGACAATACAGGCATCAGCTTCAGCCCATATGGATGTTGAGTATATTGGTAACAACACCATGGTATTAGTGGCTTATAGTTCCACTATTGGTTCGGCTATCCACACGGTTAAAGTCAATGATAACGGTACCCTTATAAAAACATTTGTTGATTCAACCGCTCTTGACACATCCGCATTCCCGTATGGAGCGAATATACTACGCGTACCTAATTCTAACTACTACATCTTTAGTTATCGATGGCAGGGTAGTGACAACAGTTTCCGCATTAAAACATTTGAAGTGACACCCACTGGTACTATTAGTGCAGAAATTGATAACATTACCATGGCTGCGTCTTCATATGGTAAAGATAACGATGTTGTTCATGTACGTAACAACATGTATGCTGTATCATGGTTAGATAGTACACAACAGGGGCATTTAGCCACATTTTCCTGTGATCCAACAGATGGCACACTGTCCGCACTACTAGATGAAACTACATCGATGACCGGTGCTAGTTTATGCTGGGAAAACTGTTTAACCGTACCCTATCCAGACTTCAACATTGTAGCTCTGACCTATAGGGGCACTGGTTCTGATGGGTATATTCAAACAGCGTGGATTGACGTCGAAGACGGCACTATTACCCTACTGGATAACTTAGAATTTGACAATAATAACTGTGTGGGTCCACGTGTGTTTAATGTGGACAACGCCGGTGCGATTGGAGTAGTCTACCGTGGATACTCAGCGGGAAATGGCACTAATGAAGGCGAAATTAGTACATTTCAAATCGCAACAGATGGTTCCATTGGTGCATTGGATAACTGGGAGATGGGGATATACACCGTCATTGACCACCCTGCTGTAGTGCCAGTGGGACCGACACAAAGTAACCTATTCGTAATTGCGCATGGTACTACATCAAGTGGCTATGGTACGTTATCAGTAGTAGAAATTGAGGGCCCACTTACCACTACTGTAGAATCAGAATTGGGCTTATTTGCACCGGTTTCTGCGTACCCTGTTATAACAAGCGGGCGCAATACATCAGGCTATAGCACCGGACATGAAGCCAAATTTGTGTTAGATAATGACCCAGATACATACTACGAACCCGACTCGACTAGTGACACGGCAATTTACATTGATCTGGGTACTGCTGTGTCTGTGGACGCAATGGTGTTCTGGCTGCATAACTATAATGCCCTATACAAGGATAATAGATCGTGGCGTGTATCCTATAGTAGCGATGACAGCACTTACACCACACTACAGGAGTGGGATTTTGAAACTTATCGTCCTACCTACACACCAGTAGTAGTAGATAAGTTTAATGTCGCTATCACAGCTCGCTATTGGCGTCTGGAGCTATTTAACTTTGACGAGTTATCATCATTACCAGACACACTGGTACCACAGATAGGTGGGGTATGGCTTTGTAATGACTATTCCCTGCAGCAACCGGAAATATACGGTACAAAACAAACCCGCTCGTATACTAATACTAGTTCAATAATGCGGTCCGGTGAACGTCGCAGCTCATCAACTACAGCCGGACATTACTTACGTATTGAACGCAAGTTTACGTTTACAGCGGCTGTAAACCAATGGGATAACCTGTATGCTGCCTATTGTGCTGTATGGGGTTCCTGTCGACCAGTGTTTTTGCAGGCTATGTACGACAGTGATATATACTATGGTATGACCTTTGAAACTGCACTAGATAAAAACACACAAGAAGAAGGTACATACACCCCATCGGTTGTACTACAGGAATTGGGACATGAACGCATCTCATATTATGACCGATCGCTAGTGTCTCCGTGGTATACAGCAGCCGTATGGCATTTCGATGGTAATGCCGAGGATAGCGGTCTATACGGGCGCGATCTTACTGAAAACTCTGCACCGCCGTATACCACCGGCATTTGTAAACAGAATGCTGGTGCTGTGGATACCAGTAACTCAGGTAACTTAACAATTGCTAGTGGTAGTGCGTCATGGGCCAATATGGATACTAGCAATTTTACAATTGAAGCATGGGTACGTGGTGTTGATGGCATGCTCATTTGTAAAAAGGGAAGTGGATCATACAGTCTATCTGGAGCTGGGTACTCTTTAACTTCATCGGGGCCCAAATTCCGTGTGTCTTTACATGACGGTACACACACAGTTAACGCTGCTGTGGGTGCTATTATGGATAGCGATTGGCACTACTGGGTACTTGTCGTAGATAGGACCAATAATGAAATGCGATGCTACACCGATGGTACGTTACTACAGACCATTGATATATCATCCATTACAGGTAGTTTAGATAACAGTGAAGATCTTGAAGTAGGTACTATTAGTGTCTCAGATCAAGAGATCGATGAACTAGTGCTGACTAAAGGTTACGCGATGACCACAACTGAAGTAGTCGCACGGTATGCTGGCTGTGTAGACTATGGAATATGGGGTATGTAAATGCTTACACCGAGTACAGTTTTTGACACATACGCATCTGTTTCTGGTCACCAGCGGGATGTGATTCTTAAAATCACACAGGGTAGTGACACATTCTACTTTTCTACTAGACCCATGCCACGTGGTATTACAGGTACTGGGCCCATATACCCAATGCTGTTGGATCATGGCCCAATCACAGAGAGTATAGATATCTTCACTAAAAAGTGGCGTGTATCTGATATGACTATCACACTATCAGAAGAACCATTTTACCCCGATGATGGTGGTCAAGCAATCCGAGCATCAGAAGTGCTAAAAAATCTTAATGGTGAAACATGCGCACTATACCAGTGGGTAGCTGGAATTACTGATATCGATGACTGTTTAAAAGTCTTTGATGGGTACATACTACAGTCAGTTGAAGTAACAAAACGACATGTTCGTTTTACCGCCAATGATCGGAGTAAACTATGGGAAGTTACACTACCAGATCGTGTTATTAGTGATGAGTGGGCAGACGCTCCGGCATCAACAGCTACTTTGCCGATACCATGGTGTTATGGTGTGTGGAATGTACCAGACGTGTATAATCAGTCGACCGATGCCACTGGGTTATTGCGTGCTACAGCCTATGAAGATGGAGTAGATAGCAAATATGTTGTGGCTGACCATCCAGTTAATGCAGGCATGACTCCCTATCGTAATACTGGTGGTCCTACGGTACTGCCAGCTTACAAGCTTAATGAGGATGAAGATGACAGTGGTATCGCGTGGGTTAAACCCAGTCAATATCTACATTTGGATTTTTACCCACGTGTAGACCTACCCGGTGTCTATAATGACGAAACGTACGTTGAGAATGGCACACAACGCGGATATCTTGCTGATCAAAATATCTCAACTAGCTGTACCTTTAGAGATCGGTATGCTGATGATGGTAATCACGCCGAAGGTTTAGCATTATGGGGTATTGAAAATGAAGCCGTGTTCAGAGCACATCTTAATAACGGTGGTCGTATTAAAGCTGGATATCGATATATTGAAGCCGATGGTGATTTTCCCGAAGGGGAAGTAACACAGTTAAGCTTTTATTTATACTATGGTGTTGATGGTGGTTCTGATGAACGTATCGAATGCGGTCGAGCTGATAAAGTAGGATCATCAGGGGCTAGCATACTGGCATGGGAAAACTCCTTGTGGAAATATCCCGGTGACGACACCTACGATGTAAACAGCGGTGATGTAACTACCGATAATGACGGTGATGAGTGGGCATTTGGTGTATATTGGAAAGCCGGAGTCATTGCTGGTGCTCAGGATGGTACCCCTAATAACCAAGATATCGCATCTATGGCTGATGCTATGATACGCTACTACTACACTGTCACAGCTATACAATCACACGTGTGGGTCGTAGCAGCAGGCAAAGATTACGGTACCACCTATACCAGTGGTCGATCTAATGGGTACACCGCAACACAGACTATGCAAGACCCAGCTATCATTATTGAGGATTTGTACCGTGAAGGTGTAGGACTTACTAATAGTGATATTGATACTGATAGCTTTGATAATGCTTGCAACAGTAGTGTACAAGCACGATTAAATCTTACTACACGGAATAAATTGAGTAACATCGTACGTGCCCTATCGGAACAAAGTACATTTGTAGTAGCGGCATCAGGTGCTGGTAAACTTCGTTGTATTGCACTTAACGAGTGGGATCCTACAATTGCAGCCACTATCCATCGTAACCAGCTAGTTGATGATGACTTTGTTATGACAAAAACATCATTTATAGTTAATGACATGGAAGTGCGTTCACGTTATCAACCGGAATATGACAGATACCGCGACGTGGATACCTATACAGACAGCCCTTCACAAAGTAGCCTACAGATACGATCTGCATACTATGACTGGCCCAACATACTCGGCGATTCAGCCCAACACGTTGCTGAGCATTATGTCAATAGTACTGATGGGTTGTGGTCACATGAACATCTACAAGTAACATTTACCACAGGCGGATTCACCCATTCACACTTGCAACCCGGTGATTGGATTCAACTTCACAGTGATATTGATAGTTTGAGAACTGCCGAAGGTGCAACGTGGGCTGATCGTAATCTACTAGTAGTTGAAACCCAAAAGGGCATTGACAACACCACCATTGTAGCAGTAGAATTAGACATAACACCTGTATCTGAAGAGCCATCTGCTAGTGCATCACCCAGCCCTTCAGAATTTCCTAGTTCACCGTCATCATCCTCACCATGGGGTCGATATGACCAATCTACTACTGTTTCACCCATAACTCTACCATGGCTAGCCTCAATGACTGATGGTAACACATCTACTGAGGTCGGTTCAGATTCTGGGTATATGGCCAGCAGTGATCACTATGCCTTGCAATTTGAAACAGCTACTGAATTGGATTCTTTTGGTACCTTTGCTATTAGTTTAGACCGCACAGCCAGCTCATTAGTATATGGGGCTGTTGATGTATACTATAGTGATGATAACAACACATGGACCAAAATAGGCACCACACGTACATACACTAATGGTGGTATGAGTGCCATTGGTACCAGTATGCTAATAAATGGTGATGGTCTGTCTGGTGAGTCACATAAATATTGGAAGTTCTGGATTTTAGAAGCACCGGGTGATAGCTCTGGGACCCTTGGTATGACAGAGCTAAGCGCCAATACTGTATAGGAGTACCGTTATGAGCGTTTTGTCATTTCTCAATGAAGTAATTAAGCCGGTAACCGGATTAATTGATAGCTTACATACATCCGATGAAGAAAAGAGTGTGCTACACAATGAGCTGTCTAAAATAGAAAACTCGTTTGCTGAACGGGTTTTAGACTATGAACAGCAGCTCTCCCGGATGAAAGCTGATGTCATCATGTCAGAGGCCAAAGGTGAGTCATGGCTGCAACGTTCATGGAGACCAATTACAATGCTGACATTTTTGGGGTTAGTGGTACTAAATACACTAGGACTCACAGCCGTGCCAATAGCGGATCAAATGTGGACCTTACTGCAGATCGGTCTAGGTGGATATGTCGTCGGTCGCAGTGCAGAGAAGGTTATACCAAGTGTAGTTAACAAATTCAAAAAGGGTTAAGCGCATGAGTAATGGGCATAACGAACCTGTACAGTTTACACGCGGAGACGCTGAGCGTCTTAAAGCTATTGAAACTACACAGGGCCTATCTAATACCAAACTTGATGCTATGGATGGTAAGTTGGATTCCTTTATCAACGCGCACATAGCTAAACACGAAGCATTGGAAGACAAGGTGGGCATTAATAGCCGATTCAGACGTGTTATCATGCGTATCGTATGGACAGTAATATCAACGGGTGGTATTACTGGTCTATTGGCTACTGTGGCCGAAGCGTTCGGGTGGTTTTCAAACTAATACAAAGGAGTAATCGTGCCAACATTTAGTAAGCATAGTGAAGATAACCTTAACACAGCCCACAGTGACCTGCAAAAAATAGCACGTATGGTCATTCAAATTGTTGACTTTAGTGTTATATGTGGGCTGCGTGATGAAATCGCACAACAACAAGCTGTAACTGCGGATCCCCCACGTAGCTGGGTTAACTATCCTAACAGTCGCCACAACAGGTCAAAACGTTCTAATGGTGAATATGACTACTCCACATCCGATGCAATTGACTGTGTACCGTACCCTATCAAATGGCCTGACATCCGCAAACAGACAACTATGGAGTATGTAAAACGAATGGGTAGATTCTACTTTATGGCCGGTGTATTCATGGCCTGTGCCTTTATTCTGGGTGTCAAAATTAGGTGGGGTGGAGATTTCAAGAATAAGTTTGACGGGCCCCACTTTGAGCGTGTGGTAGACTAATGAGTAGACAACACACTGCTGTAATCATAGTGTCATTCGGTAGAGTGGATCTAATGAAACAAACTCTACGCACACTACTATCTACCAAACCGGATGTTGGTACCAGCATCACTGTAGTCGATAACGGTTCACAACAGGAGATGATAGGCCTACTCATGGATTACCGTAATCGTATCGATAACCTAGTGTTACTAAACGAAAACCGTGGTAAACCATACGCATGGAATCTTGGAGCTACAGTATCCCGTGAACGCTGTAAAACATTAGACATCGAACCCCCAAATTATTACCTATTTTGTGACAATGATCTACGATTCAAAGCGGACTGGCACACAACACTATTGCAGGCATACCGAGAACACAAAGACCTGCCACTATGTGGACTAAGCGGATTTCGATGGCCATCCCATGATTTAAACGTTCAAACCGGGCGCTACTCCCAAATCAATGTAGTGCGCTTTCCACCGGGTTGCTGTGTTTTTATGTCGGCTGAGGCGTACCGGGCCAACGGCCCATGGGATACTGGCCGTTTGATACGTGCTGTAGACACCAACTACTTCCGTAATGCCCGGCGTCGCGGATTTGTTAATGCTAGTATACATCCTCACAGTGTCATCGAGCATACCGGCAGGACTCAACGAACGTGGCACATAAGAAACGGGACCCCTAAGCTACTCCCATAATAGTATGCACGTGGTTGCATAGCCTTGTATTATGAGTTGCATATTGTATGCATTGGGTTGCATACTGTTCACCTATTCTCCTACACTCCTTATATACCGCTTAGGAGCGTAGCTGTGTAGCTGGGCAGCTAAATCTTTGTGTTGCAGCGTGTGAAACAATATCCCGAAAGTGCCCGTCCGACGCGGCCAGCTACGCTCCTACGGTCCTAAAAGGTATATATAGTATACTAGTTTAGGAGCGTAGTCGGGCTGTGGACACTGTTCAGACGTTGAACAGTTACTAGATTGGCACGCTATTTGTTTAACTTGGGGTATGCAGATTGATGCGAAAAGGCTCTCCGTAAGTGGCTCACATAACCATGCCGAGGTAAACATCGGCGGGGCTGCTCGGAGACAAATCGGTGACGCAACGGCCGCTACGAAACGAAAGTTAGTGGAAAACGTGTGGACGACAATCCCACCCAGAATTGCTACGGCTTTAGGTAATGGTCTTTAGCCCGTATCAATCTCTGACGACTAACGTGTCACAGTGGGGTTAGATGCTAGTGCACTAGCAACATTACACGGATTAGCCACCCCGCTGTATCGCGACACCGGGGTGGTATTCCGTGAAACAGGAGATTTAGATGGCTAAAAATGCTAATGGTCAGCCTGTTGTCGGGATTGCTGTTTTTACTAAGGTGAAAAAGTACGCCCGCGCATACCGTTCAACAATTCTCATCACTAAGCCATTTTTTGCGTCATTTCTTCGTGAAATTGAGCGCGTTGTGGTGCTATCCTGTGAACAGGCAATAGCGGAAGAACAGCCTTTGTCGATAGCTGTTGCCGTACCGGACAAACCAGTTATAGATCGGTTGGTTACTGATCAGCGGATTAAGGCCATTGTTCGTGACAAGATGGGCAATACAGCCAATACACCCAAGCAGTTTTTGCGTGATGTCAACACATATGCTGCTGCTGTTTTGGTAGCTTCAATTGAATACTGCGAAGGTGTAAAGTTACAGGACCTTGTGGCTGGAGAAACTGTTACTAAAGCGGTAGCAAAGATTCCACCGAAATCTAAACCGATTTCTGATCCTAACGATGATACACCAGCGGCTAAACCGAAACCATTAGAGCCGTGTTTGCCCCGTGAACACTGGCTAGTATCATATACCCTATCTGTACCCACTTTGGGCTTGGAGTGGAGTGGAGAGGTACCGTACTTTTCGGCTAAAACCGAAGATAAGATCAGGAATTGGCTGATCAACAGTGCACGCCGATACTGTGGCATGTTGGGTCTGGTTGGCCATACTACTATTGAAATCGTGATACATAGTGTCACAAAGCAGCAGGAGACAGCGTGAAGCGACATAAACATAAGGATAGAGTACGCAGATTTGTGGTTCTGCCGGACACCCATGGTGAACTGGTAGATCGGCAAGCTTTAGAATGCGTACTACAGGCAATTGAGATCATCCGTCCATATGGCGTGATCCACCTTGGTGATATAGGTGAGTGGGAAAGCGTGAATCACCACAGGTACAAACGAACTCGATTTCCCGATCCTCATGAAGTAGCAGCCGGTATTAGACGTGATGCACGTCGAGTCCGAAAGTACGTACTGGAGGACTTAGACCATGCATGTAACGTCGCCGGAGTGGTAGAAAAGCACATGATCACAGGCAACCATGACAGGTGGTTAGACCAATTTGTCGAGGTTGCACCGGATTATGCCGACACCAAATTCGACGAAGCTGAAGGTTACCGGTTCGATCAGATATTCGATTGGGCTAACCGAGGATGGCGTGTTCACCCTTGTGGCAAACCAATCAAGATTGGCAAACTACACTTTTACCACGGTCATCTGTATGGTGGCATCCACCACGCTCTGAATCACATACGCAAGATGGGTGTCAATATCGTGTATGGTCACTGGCATGACTACCAGTGTTGTCACCAAACCCACGTTGATGGCCCTAAAGGCGCCTACTCTTTGGGTTGTCTCAAAAGGGTAAGTCCTGATGATAATGAATGGTTAGAACATCGTCCGGTCAATTGGGCGCATATGTTCGGGGTCATTGATTTCTACAGGAACGGGCTGTTTTCTATTCATCCGATCACGATCATCAATGGCCGGTGTACGCTAGTCGGCGTGGACACCGTTATAGACGGGACCAAACCGCGCCCCCTGCCGAAGCTTGTTACTGGCACAACTAATAGGCGAACCCGACGTGGCTAGACTCCTGCTCTCCCTCTCTCTCCTGTGGGCCGGGCTGATCAACGCTGGTCGGCCCGGTTTGACACTAAGTGTACCCGGTGGTACAGTACCAATGTACCCTTTGGTACATGATGGTTCAATATGGGGTTTATACCCTACAAATATAGGGGCTAACGCATATACGCCGAAAGTGCCCGTCCGACGCGGCCTTCCGGCTTATATTTATATGGAGTCAACACCCCTATATGTAGCCACTGTACTATGCAAAGTAGCTGCTGCTATGCACGGTTGTGCTGTATGGCTATTATATAGCCGAAAGTGCCCGTCCGACGCGGTCTTTCGTACTGATTGGTGGTGCACATGTGCAAAAAGTTGCGTTTCTATTGGCACGTACATTGCTACTCTTTTAAGTATGAAGCATGAAACCACAAGGAGTAAGACGATGAGACCCAGAAGAATTGCGCAGGTTGTTTGGTTCCAAAAGGTTGATGATGACCATTACCAAGCTTTGATCCGGTTTAGTGATGGAACTGAAGAGAGCTTCGGCCATCTTACAGAAACCGATTGGGTATCAATAAAGCGGGCCGAGATGACGGCTGAGTTGATCGAACTGGAAGAGACTCCCCGTCCGGAACTGATATCCGATCGAACCGGTCATCCTAAGCTTCGTAAGATTCAGGGCCAGCTAACCGTCCGCAATCCCTACGCTGACATCAATCCAGATACCATTGATACGGGCGAGGATAATGACGTCCATGATCGTCTTCATGAAGTCGAACGGTGGCATCTGTATGACGGCGCTATGGCCTGCGCGTGGTGCCGCTGTTTTATCAATCGGGAAACCGGTAGGGTCCTTATGCGGATGAACGACCGCGAATTTGCTCACCTGAGCACTATCGGCGGCAGCCATAGTATTTGCCCGGCATGCAAGGACAAGCTGAGCGCTGAGGTCAAGGTACGGAGGACCATATAAGTGGGGATTGATCTGAACGCCAAGGGTATGCATAACTGGCATACCAAGCAATGCCCTCATGGTGGTGCCCTGCTGATAAGACCGGGGTGCGTACAGACATCGCTGCAGATCATGCCCATTGAGCATGCCCGAATGATGGCGCTGCTACCGGAGCTACTTAGGGCATTAGGGCCGGTGCACTATTCATCTGACCCTAAGGATACCAGTACCTTTTCAGCGTTGTTGCATCAAGCTGTTGATGTTCTTCGGCATGAGGGGTTTGAAGATGAAGCTGACGCCTTACAACATCGTGTAGCTTCTATCCGGTGTTTACTTAGTAACCTTGAACGAGAGTAATAAGATGAGAATCATTGCTATCCTGACTTTAGTGGTACTGGCTTTGTGCCTTGGTGCTTGCTCCAACCCGACAATGCCCATCGATGTTGATGGTGGAAACCACTGGCCTGTGGATACGACAGGTAAAGTACGTCCGTGGATCGGCGAATCGCTAGACACTAATGATAACTATGTTATCGTTCCTAACTAAGGAGATACCATGCCGTACATATCCAAGAGTATTCGTCCCGTTCTTATCGTTCCGCTACGGTTGCTTGCAGCGACTATTGCAGTAGCATCCGACGAAGAATGGCCGGGGTGGTTGAACTATATCATCAGCAAGTTGATTAGGACCATATGGGCCAAACGGACTTCATATGCCACTGGTAACGCTATAGTCGGTGTGCTGGACTGCGCCAAGGCTGAGTTTATTCGGCGGTGGTTATCCCCGTATGAGGATAAGAAGATACTGGATAATGGTGATATCACCATCATCGGGTCTAGTGCAGAATCTCAGTTATGTCCACCTATTTGTGACAATACTGGTCAACGATGGACGAAACAGCACGATGCCACTCTTCGTCAGATGGTACAGGATGGTGTTGACATCGGCCAGATAGCCATTGCACTTAGCCGGTCCATCAATTCCATCGTCTATCGGATTGTACATAAAAAGCTTAAGTACCGATAAAAAAGGTACTATGTCCACCCACCAATATAACCTGATACTATGGAGTAACAAAGATGCCGACAGCGAAACGATCGAAGAATGCCAAAGCGCCGAAGAATAACGCTAAGGCTACCAAGACCACCAAGACCGCCAAAACGCGGGTTCCTCTGTCCGATGAGCACAAGGCTAAGATCAGCGCTGCGCTCAAAGGTCGGAAGCCGTGGAACAAGGGGCAGAAAACCGGGATCAAGCCGTGGAATGCGGGACAGAAGACCGGGATTGTGCCGTGGAACAAGGGCCGTAAGATGACCGACAATGACACGACCAAGTCGCCGATGACTGCCAAGGGTAAGGGCAAGGCCAAACCGCCCGCCAAACCTAAGCCGAGGACACGACCGAAGAGACGAGTCAAGTATCCGAAGAAGTAGACCGAAGTAGACCAACTACTTTCATTGTACCTACCAATGTGCAGGCCAGTATAACGCTAGCTGGCCTGCATCCACTAATTGAGAGGTAGTATGCATACCAAGTACGCATATGCGCCCATTGTGACGAAATGTAGAACAGACTGTCCGCGACGTAAGCGCATGACCACGCAGCAGTGGCGTCAATTTTTTGTCATTAACGCCACGGCTGTGCAAGATCGAGCATGGGGTTACTTAGCAACGCTTAGTGGGTGTAAACCAGCTACAGTAGCAGCACAATGGCGCAAGTTACACCCTACCGGCGCTACTAGACAGGTCGCGTCTGTAGACGATTACCCACTGCGTCAAACTGACTGGACACAGGATGAAATTGATTTGCTGGTGGCTTTGGTAAGTGATGGAAGTTATTCACCACGGGTCATCGCTAATCGGCTTCATAGGACTGTTGATGCTTGCCATACCAAATATGGGCAGGTACAGCGTGGTGAATGCCCGGTACCGGCTACAACGGGGTTGCCGAAATGGAACGCCCCATATCGCAAGCAGCAGCACGATAAGCAGACATGCTTGGCGCAGTTGAAGGTACAACAGCGCATCCATCGTATGTATTCTGAAGGTCGATCTTCAGCTAACATAGCCGCCACTATTGGGTGGACTGTGTCGGCTGTTAAAGCTGAGTTGGCCGAGGGTTAGGAAAAGTGTGTGTAGTTAGCTTAAGATGCTTGCATACATGAAGTGTTAGTTATAACTTACACCAAAGGTGGTGATGCTGTCTTCTCTGTTATATAGGTCAGTCTGATACTAGTACAGAATGTAACAATTGAATCCGTAACCTTAAATCGGAGAAAAAACCGATGAATGACAATCCTACCACTGGTTGGGTTGACCCGCGTGCTGTGGGTGAATCTGACAAGGCATTTTTCAAGGCCGAAGATGGCAAGACCAAGCGTATATTCCTGATGACACCGCCTGTTCACGCTCGTGCACAGTTTGTGCAGGGTGCTGGATTTGTTCATACGTTTTGCCAGTATGAAGAAGTCAACGGCGTCCAGCGGTTGAAAGAAGTCGGCTTGGATATGGAGTTGCTTGGTCAGGAACCGCAGAACATTTGGATGGTCCCGGTGTGCGTGTACGACACGGACAAGAAAGGCTCCATCGGTAATCGCAAACCGGAGAACGTGGATTTCGAGTTCCAGCTCTGGACTATCTATCCTCGTGACTATGGCAAGCTGTTCGACATGGCCATGGAGTGGGGCGATGAGTTCAGCCAGAAGGACATCCTCGTGACTGGCAAGAAGAATGGTCGGTATATCAACGCCGATCTCAATGTGGCTGCCAAGAATGCGATCTATCTCAACCCGAAGTTGAAAGAGCAGATCGATGCCCAGTTTGCGGCTTACAAGTTTCGGGATGTGTCTAAGCAGATCGCTCGTACACTGACCGAAACCGAATTTCGTGAGCTGGTAGCCAAGAACGAAGGTGAAACATCGTCGACGGCCAGTGCCGATCCTAACGCATTGACTAAGTAGACACCCCTGCTGTAGAAACTGTATACCCGGTGTGTAACATCACATCGGGTTTACTAAAGGTGAATCAGTATGATACAACAAAAGACACTATTTGCAGGACCGTGGATCGGCGAATTTGGTTGGGAGCTGTTCTGTTGGCATGGTTTCTTGCGTAAGATCGCTTGTAAGTATGAACGTGTAATTGTGGCTTGTCGCACAGGACATGACCTTTTGTATCGCGATTTTGCTACTGATATCATCAACTATGATACTGCACATTTGGAAACGGATATGTGGAAAAACCACGGGGAAACCAATCCACGATTTTTTCACCGTTACTATACTGAGGGATTGACAAAGTTGAAAATCATACCACATGACGCATTTCAAGAACGTTGGTGGTTTGATGAGCCATGGAGTAAGCGACAAGAGTTTATCTCGTTTGGTCAGTACAGCGGTACTAAGTCCTATGACATACTGATGGTTGTACGTCACACTGAAAAATGTAACACTGGTTACCGCAACTGGCCAATTAATGAAGCTGCTAAGTTTGCCACGACCATGCATGAACGTGGTTATCGGTTGGCTTGTGTCGGCACCAGAAAACAGGCGGTCCATATTCCGCATACTGATGACATACTAGATCTTCCACTACATGCCCTTGCACAAGTTATGGCAGATGCGCGCGTGATAGTTGGTCCGCAATCTGGGCCCGTTCACTTCGGTAGTTTGTGTTTACTACCACAGGTATGCTGGCAAACCTGTAATGAGCATGCAGTACGTACTGCTATACACTGGAACCCCTTTAACGTACCGGTAGTAACATTGCCGGGATCTGACATACATTGGAAAAAGCGAGTTATGTGGCAACCTATGCTTGGTGATATTGTTAATGCCACAGAACGTGTATTGAAAGGAACCGTACGATGACATGGTTAATTGCAATTTTGAACTGGCTGCGTAACACCTTCGTGTGGAAGCGCGCAGCTAACGTTGCTGCTGATACCAAGACTCTCATGAGCGATCTGATGAAGCGTCTGAAGAACAAGATGCGCAAGCATCGTGGTACTATGATCTGGGACGCGCAGAAGTTCGGTACGTACCGACGCAAGACGCGAAAGATCGGACGTAACGAGCCGTGCCCTTGTGGTGCGATGCGTGAAGCCCCGCGTGACACGACCAAGCCAGCCAAATACAAACACTGCTGTGGGGTGTCGAAATGAAGACAATCCGCAGTTATCTGTGTTGGCTGTTAGGTCATAGTTTCATCTGTTTACATCGACATCAGTGGGATAGTGGTAATGGCTTCCCCAATACACATATTAGCACTTCATCTGGGTGGGTGTGCCAGCACTGTGGTCGTCAACGAATCGAACAGTGGGACGGTTGATATGAAGGTACTAGTTTGGGCCTGTGGTTGGGAAGAACGATTTGCCGGTCCACATTTCGCACGTGAAGCCATACGACAGGGGTATGAAGTGCGCGTTGCTGGCACACGTATGAACCCTAAACCATTTGTAGAAGCGTTTCATGCTTATAAGCCGGACGTCGTGTTCTGTTTCGCAATACTTGCTAAGTTGCGTCGTTATTACGATATGATCCGTAATCACGGGGCCAAGCTGGTGATGTGGTACCCGGACATGACTGAAAGTCGACGCGATAACATGTGGCGCAACAAGTTGAATGACGTAGCTGATGTTCTGATTTTTTCTATACTGGAAACGGCTAATAGGTACCGCAATTTAGCCCCCACTGTGCTATGGATGCCCCAGTATTTTGATCAGCAACGCTGCATGCGCAATGGGTGTTTACCTCAACGATTGGGCCCTACAAAGTCAATGTATGATGTAGTGTTTATCGGCAGCGCTGATAGACTACGCAAGGACTGGCTTTTAGCATTACAACGACGCTATTTATGTAGGTTTGTGGTACACGGCATCGGACACGGCCAACTAAATGAATGTAGAGGTTGGGCCATGGCTGAAGCGTATGCCCAGTCTAGAATTGCAATTAACATCCAACGTGAGATGTTTATCAATCCGGGACCGTTTGTTACCAGTAATCGCGCTTACAACGCTATGGGCAGTGGAGCCATGTTCATTAATCACAGTGTTCAACGCTTGGAATTGTTGTGGCGTGAGGGGGTGCATTGTGTAACGCATAATGACACACTAACAGACTTATGTGATAAGATTGATTACTATCTTGATCATGAAGAAGAACGGGAGAGGATTGCGCTAGCGGGCCAGAATAACATTCTCACATTTCATACACTGGAACAACGCATTAAGGAATACTGGCAAGTTATGGAGATGTTACACAATGGCAGAACAAGCGAGTTGTCGACCAACTTTCCGGGCTATGGAGCGTGGGTAGTATGAGCTTATCAAATGGGTGGACACCACCACCGAAACGCGCACCACAGCGCACACGTGTGGCTCGTTCCATTATGCGATGTGAGTTTGAAATCACTAGTAAGAATCAGTTACGGCAGCATACTAAGGACGAGTTAGTTAATGAAGTACACCGATTGCAAACCAACATGCGAGAGCTGGCAGTAACATGTGGCATTGCACGTAGAACCCCCAGTAGTGAGTATTGTTTTGATGCTGGATTTGTATCAGATATGATTGCAATACTAAAAGCTAGTTGGAGTTTCAACCTATGACAGAAACACAATTCACGCGAGCGGTGTTGCAAAACTGGCATCGACAATTACCGTCACTGTGGTGGTATAAAATACCAGATAATCCACGGTACATGCAGAGCTACAGTAATGAGCGGGCTGTGGATGTGGTAGCATGTTTAGATGGCGTAATGGTTGGTATGGAGTGGAAGCTACAGCGCAATGAACGCGCCATGCCTATTGATCGTGTACGCGATGGGCAAATCACTACGCTTAAGGCAATTGAACAGGCGGGTGGTACCGGCTTGTTAGTAGTGGGAGTATACATGGGGGCGCATAATAAGCATTTGTATGCCATTCCTATTGAGGCGTGGGAATTGGCTGTTAAAACCGCACAACGTAAATCAATTCGTTTACAAGAATCGTTTCCCAATTGTCGTGTAGACACTAATCGTAGTGGAGCCTATGTGCATTGGGATACACAGTTACTACGGAGTTATACTCATGCCGCAAAACACCGCCAATCCTGAACCAGCCGCTATTCAGGTATTACGCCACTGGGATGCCATATCTGAGTATGTAGGTATAACTACCAGTCGACAACTACAGAAGCTGGTTACTCAACTTAAACAGTATGACATCGTGGCTGTGGATACTGAGACCACGGGTGTAGATGTGATCACCGCTGATTGTTTGGGTTATTCGTTTAGTGTTAACCCACACGAGTCATACTGGGTACCAATCCAAGTTGATCCACAGCTTAAACAGTTAGGCCGCTTGGTTAAGAAGAAGAAAGACGTGGTATTCTTCAATGCAGCGTACGACTTGGCCATTATGGAGAAGTACGGCGTTGAAGTTGATGACGATGCTATTCGCGATGTCATGATTGCGTGTTTCTTCCGTGACATACCCAACTACCGTCACAATCAGGGCTTAAAACCGCAAGCCGCGTTACTGCTTCAGTGTCAGACCGTTGAACTGAAGGAGCTAATTGCTGCTAACCTCGGTAAAGCCAAGATTAAAGACGATGAAGTCGACTTTACCGCACTGGAACCGTGGCAGCAGCGTGTATATGGGTGTCAAGATTCGGATATTACATTACAGTTGTGGCAGCTTCCGGAGATACAGGCGGCTACACGTATAATGCCGGATACGTGGAAGCTAGAACACAAGTTGATCAGACCTGTTATGGAGATGTATCGTAATGGGGTGGGTATTAATGAAGCCAAGTGTGCTGAGCTGGATGCCATCCTTGAAAAGGAGTGCGCGAAGTGTAGCACCGATGCGCATAAAATCGCTCTTAATGAGTGTGATACTATCAAGGATGATAATGATCAAGTGGTGTTTGCTAACGCAGAACTGCAACGGCTCACGAAAAAGAAGGGTTTAAATCTCGGTTCATTCAAGCAAAAGCAGATACTACTATTTGATGAGCTGGGTTTGCCACCTACACGCCGTACGACATCTGGTTATAGTACCGACCAAGAGGCACTGTCCGATTTAGAAGGTAAACATGATGTTATACCAATTGTCATGCGCTATAACAAACTCGTATCGCGACGCAATTCCTATACCAAGAAACTGCCCAAGTTGATCAACCCGGCTACTGGTCGTATCCACCCCAGCCTGTGGGCAACGGGTGTGAAGTCGGGCCGATTTTCCTGCTCCAATCCCAATATGCAGGGTGTAAGTAAGGATCATGCCGAGGATGATCCGGCTCAAGTACGCGAGGTATTTGTACCGGCCAAGGGTAACATGCTTACGGCTGCTGACTATTCGCAAATTGAACTTCGTATTGCAGCGTCATTGTCGGGTGAACCGGCATGGTGTAAAGCATACCACGCTGGTGATATTGATGTTCACACACAAACTGCATCCGAGATGTACGGTGTGCCATTGGATAAGGTGGTATCCGATCAACGCGACATTGCCAAGACCGCTAACTTTTCTATTTTGACTGGTATTAGTGCTCATACATTGTCAGCACGTAACCGCAAAACCATTCCCACGCCCGATGCCGGGCAAGACATTATCGACAAGTGGTTTGCGGCTCTTCCGGTGTTGAAACAGTGGATTGAAACTACCAAAGTTCGTGCTGCCCGACAGGGCTACATGGCTACTTATTTTGGTCGTATTCGTCCGTTCCCAGAGATTGTGCAGCCGACCGAGGAACGCATACAACAGCGTGTCTCTGATTACCGACAACGATGGGGACAGGATGCCGACGAGTACACATTGCGTGAAACAGCTATACGTTCGATTACTAATGGGTTCCGACGTAAGGCTTTGTCCCATATAATCCAAGGCACTGCTGCCGATATCATGAAAATCGCGATGATACGCACCTACCGTGCGATTAAAAAGGAGCGTATGCCACTACAGATGCTCCTTACTGTCCATGACGAGTTGTTGTTCGAGCATTCACCCGATATCATGGATGAAGCGCATGCGTTGATTCGTGAAAGCATGGAATTTCCCTGCATTGGGAAAGGCTGGGTGCCACTACCGGTCGACATCGGTGTCGGCCATAATTGGGCAGAGGCCCACTAATATGAAAGGAGATGTGATGCCAGACAATCGTGAAGAGGTAATTATGGCCGCTTCAGAGGGTGTTATTAAACGTATTGCCGATGATCTGATTAACAAGTCAGTAGGTGACATTGTGAAGTACGTCGACACTGTAGCAGGCGGGCCATTTTTGGCAAATCCCGATAACAACATTCGTTCAATACTCATAGGCCTGTTATTGGCCTATGAAGAGCGTAAAACCAATAACGGGGGTACTAGTGAAAGCAAAGATCCTATTCCGGATGCTTAACCGGGAAGAACATGAGTTCACAGTGGAAGGTGATGGCCAAACTGAATGGTACGCACTCGGTGTTGAGCAACTGCGCACAAAGTTAGGCGCCCTTGAACAGCACAATGCAGCAGCGGGTGACCCATCCAGATATATCGAATCGTGGCAAACCTTTCCTGAGGCTAACATGCCCGGTGTGGACAAGACGGATGGGGTAGCCGCACGCTCGCCACTCCAGAAAGTCCGATTTGACCTACTACCAATAGCGCCCCTTGTTGAAGTAGCGAGGGTGTTTACCTTCGGTGCATACAACTATGGTGATCGCAATTGGGAAGCCGGATTTAGTTGGTCTCGTTGTATCGGTTCCGCATGGCGTCACTTTATGAAGTGGCTGTTGGGTGAAGATTACGATGATGAATCGGGCTTAC
>FUIF01017777.1_pt1 | contig 44887 bp, 70 predicted proteins | sample 1003461 | NCBI WGS metagenome assembly FUIF01 (sample SAMEA80401918, study PRJEB19352) | marine metagenome
AGGGTCAGCGCATCCAGATTGGTGCTGACATTCACATCACTGGTGATCGTCGCCTGGCGCTCGGTAAGCGTGAGCGCGTCGACGTTCGTGCTGATGTTGGCATCCAGTGTGATGCTGGCCTGCTGCTCCGTGAGCGTCAGCGCGTCTACATTGGTGGTGACCTCAGTGTCACTGGCTGCAGGCCGCAGCGCGATGGTCTGCTGGTGCGACTCGGCCTGGGTCCTGTTGCTGCTGTAGGCCGGCGCGCCAGGCGTTTCCGTGCCTGCAGGCGAGATGCCCCCGTTTGAGTCCCAGATCTGGAACTGGCGATGGTCGATGGCCGCGCCGTAGTGGCGTACGCGTGCCGTGTACCCAGACGGGTCAGCGTCTGAGGTGATGTCGTCGTGAGAGACGGCCTCCAGGGCAACCACCCAGGCGTCGTCGGTGACCGTGGTGATCGACTGGAACGCATCAACATTGGTTAACGCTTTATTGGTGCGCGCCACCACGTGCGAGGCGGTCGGAGTGACATCCAGCGGCGTCGTGGTATCCACGCCACGGTACGCGATAACCACCGCAGACATCTGCTCGTTGGTGGTCTCAGTCCGCGTGATGTTGGGCGCAGTCTCACTGGCACCCGCAACTTTGTAGAAGACCGCCGAGGCCATGTCCTGGCCAGCGGTTGTGATCTCCTCTAACGCAGCAGGCTTGGTCCAGCCAGACGGCGTGTTGAACGTGAAGTCACTGTGGTTCGAGTGAACATACAGGATGAGCAGGTCGTCTTCTTGGACGCCTGCCGGGATTGCAGGATTGAGGCCTTCGCCGCCATCGACGTTGGCCCCATGGTCGACTGTGCCCGCAGCTACAAACGAAATCGCCACGGCGGGCTATCTCCTACGCGATAGTGAAGATACCTGAGCCGTTCCAGGTGATAGTCAGTGACCCCGCAGACATGTCTACCGGCCCACCGAGCTCCACGAAGGCAATGGCCCGGTCGCTCGCATCCGTATCGTTATAGATCAGCCCCCACCAGGCATCGGTGTCGTTCGACCCGTTCTGCGCCCAGCTGGGGTTGGTCGCGGAATCAAACGTCATCGTGCCCGCTGCCTCGGTCACCACCGTGCCCAGGTTGCCGATGGACGTGCCGCCAGCGGTATACGAGCCTGCCGCGCCCACCTGGGTATAGTCAGCTAACGCAGGCGTGGTGTCGCCCGCTGCGGGAGTAGTCGTGTTGTCGAGGATGGCCACCTTGATGTCGTCAGCTGATTCCCAGCCGCCGTCAATCATGTAGGCCTTCGCCTCATCAAAAACAGTCACATCGCCTGTGGCCATGTTTTATACCTCTCTAGAAACGACGCGCTCTATGCCGCCGAAATTATTGTACTGGACCTCATGAACAAATTCCCGCTTGCCTGTAGGGACTGCTGGCGGGACCGTGATGTCGATATTGTCGACCTTGGCCATGAGGGCGTTCAACTGCGTGAAAATCGGGTCGAGGTTGACCCGCTCAGGCTCTGGAATGGCAGGGAACTTGATGTTACGAATCATGTCAGATACGTTGCCGAGCTGGGTTGCAAGTCGCGCTAGGTCGCCGGAATAGTCGGTCGGCTCCGGGATCTCCACCTCTGGGAGCTGGGAAAGGGCTCGGATGGTGTTCTGATTCACCGAAGCCGCCGCCTTCTCGATCACCTCCTTTAACGCATCGAATTTCTCAGCAGCCTCGATCACGGCCATCTTGTAGGCCATGTCCTCGGTCTGCATTAGGTGCTGTAGCTTACCCATCGTTGCTGGCCGGTTGCGCGGACGGCAGTGGCCTGCCCCGCTTGAAGTACTCGTTTTCTATGCGCTGCGCCTCAGCCTCCTGTCTGTTCTTGTCGATCTCAGTGATCTTGTGCGCGGCCTCAATCTGCTGCATACGAGACTTGATCGAGCCCTCATCGAGGGTCTCCTGTGCCTTGGCCTGGTTCACCAGCACCGTGGACTTGTTCTTCTCGATCTCAGACTCTTTCTTCTCGATGTCCTTCTGCTTGTCGGTGAGCTCCAGCTGGATGTTGGCATCCTGGATCTGCTGCTGCTTGGCCTGCTCCTGCGGGTCAGGCTGCATGCGCTGCAGCATCTTCTGCTTCATCTCGTTGGGCAGCGGTGAGTACTCCCAGAACTCAGGCGGTATGGGCATACCCTGTGCCTGCATGATCGGGAGCATCTCCATCATAATCATGAACACGCGCTCTTGCTGGTTGGTCGAGTGCGGGGCTTCGTCCACGATGATGTCGAAATCAAAGTTGAGCGCCTCTCGGACCAGCGGCAGGTATCGGGCCTCGCCCTCCCCGCGCAGTCGCACCAGACGCCCATCGGCCATGTATTTGCGGACGTATTCCGCTGCGATCTTGCCAGACTGATGGTAGTACTGGCGCATCGAATCGAACGCCCAGGCCAGAATGGTCATGGCAGATTGCTTGCGGTGCTGCTCGACAATGCCGGGTTGCACCTTGTTCGCCATGCCCATGATTTCGAGGTTGATGCCGGTGGTCTCTGGCATCGCGTTCATGGCAAATTCCATGAGGCGGTCCATGCCCTGCGGGTACTGTGCCGCAGGCTTGGGCATGATCTTGTTGTCTTGGATCGCACCCTCTTCGACCATGGTGATCGAGTTGGGCTTTGACCACTCTTCCTCGGCCCTGGCCGGGTCCGCGAAGGCATCCTCTTCCGCCAGCATGCCGCCCTTGGCGTTGGTCTGGATGATGTAGAGGATGTCTGAGAAAAACTTGTTCACCCACATCTGCGGGTCTTTCAGTGCTCGCCCGATGCCGGAGTAGGTGTTCTTGTTGCGGTCACGCTTGCCGGTGATGAACTTGTACGTGAACCCGGTCTGAGAGGGGCTCTCACGCTTACGCAGCACAATGCCGCCTGCAACAAACGCACGATAGTAGACCCGGCGCTTAAACCGATTAACTCGATACGGGACGCCCTGGTTCTCCAGGAACTGCTTGAGCTTGCCCCACTTGCCAGCGGTCATCTCACGGTTGCCGTGCGGGGTGTCCACCTTGACGTGTTTCTTCTGCTCGTACCATTGGTACTCGAACACAGGGATCATGGTCACTTGGTCCATGCCCATGGCATTGTTCTCGTACTTCCAGGCCTCGGTGGCGATGTGGATGTCCGCGCCACCACGCGAGTTGGTGACCCGCATACCCATGGAGACGCTTTCCAGCTGATCGAGCTTGCCGGGGAAGATCTCCTCGAACTGTTCCTCAGTCAGCATGCGCACACGCATCATCCAGCGTGCATCTAGGTAGTTCCGCTTACGGGACATGGGGTCGACGTACATTTCCAGCGGATCGCGCCGCTCGGTCATGTACATGCCTTCGGGGTCTTCGTCAGTGGAGATGAAGTGCTCGGCACAGCCGACGCCCGTGATGATGCAGTCGAGGAAGGCGTCCGACTCCTCGATCTCGGCATCGCACTTCTCGCGCGACCACTTCACCGCGCCGTTGAGCAGATCCGCCTGGCCACTGTCTTGCGGCACCTGTTGCGGGTAGTACTTGATCTCCTGGCGGTTCGAGATCTGCAGGCCGTAGACAGCCTCTAGGTACTTGGCCGACAGGTTGAACGTCACTGCGGGTCGCAGTTCTTCGTCCATGCGCAGCTTGTCGATCTCCTCCCACTGATGGCCAGCGGCCATGTCATAGAGTTTGGCGGCTTCTTCGCGCCACTCCATGGTGAGGTCATCAGCCATCGTGTAGTGGAGCTTGATGCGCTCGATGAGGTCTTCGTCAGAAAGCATTAGCTGATCGTTACCATAGCTTCTTCAGCGGCCCAGGTCGTGCCATCCCAAATTTGATAGCGGCCAGTATATGGCAGGCTCGTAATCAGGTCACCGTCCGTGTCGGCGGTGCCCAGCGTGCCAGAATCGGTCCTCAGCAAGCACTGATCGCCTATGTCAACATTGGTGTCATTGGCAAAGATGCCGGTGCCGGAGATGGCCGAAACCGTGAAGAACTCGTCCGTGGCGACCTTCTTGGTCGATATTTGGCGGTTCACGAGGCCCGCTGCGCCCACCAAACGCAGGTCGTAGCCGGTGTCGTAGCCGGTGGTCTGCCAGTTGGTCTCAGGCAGGCCAAAGGGGATTTCCGGCCAGATGAGGTCGATTTGTGTCTCGCCCCAGCTGGTGTAGGGAATCTGGATGTCATTGTAGAAAATCGAGCCGGGCGAGCCGAACGTGCCAGTCAGAGATACAGCATCGCCGGGCGCCGGATTTAAGCCCTGATTGTCCAACGCCATGAGGCGGCGCGGAACCACATGCACCTGTCGGAGAATGCGCATTACGCTGCCTTGAGCGACCTCAGGCGACGGGCTCGGTCGTAGAGCTCTTGCGGGTGCGTCGCGGTGGCGGCAGCGGCAAAGATGAGGCTCGCGGCATAGGCCTCACCGCCCGTGTCGGTGGTGGTCCAGTCACATTCCTGGCTGCCGGTGGCTGAAGTGACTTTGGTGGCCACAGCGACCAGTGACTGTGAGCCCGCGCCTTCGGTGAGCGTATCTGCAACCACAGAGTAGCTGTTGTCTGGCGTCGGGCCGGTGGCCGACCAACGGTTTTCCTGCTTCACCGCGAGCACTGCAACACAGAGACTGTCGGCGCTGGTATTGGAAAGGTTGCCGGAGCCCACCGCCGCAGAGAAGCCTGCCGTGCCGTTAGATACATCGGCTTGGTTTTCGCCGCTGGTCTCCAGCGCACTGGTGTCAAGATCGGTGCTGTCGAGCTCCACCATCTGCACTGCCATGGCCGCAGGCGCGTTGGCGCAGGTGACCGTGGTGGTGGTCTCATTGCCTGCCGAGACCTTCCAGTACACCGCCCCTTTGGCGGCACCATTCTCTGTGCCCATGAAGTCCTGCACGAGGGTCCAGCCGGACGATCCAGTGATGGTCACTGAGATGTCTTGCGTCCCGTTCTCGCGCACGGAAATGCACAGCAGCAGGATGTTGCCGCTGGTGGGAGAGGACCAGCCCGGCGTGGCATCAATGACGATGTCTGCATCCGGGCTCGACGTGGTGTCGGAGGCCTCTTGGACGGGGGTGCCGGAGATCGCCATCTAGTTGCAGTCACCCTCCAGCGGGCCTTTGTCTGGGTTGGTCGCATCTCGCGGACGGCCAAGGGCGTCGTAGAAGTTGCGCTTTTCCCAGTCGGTCTGGTTGATGGTCGCGCCTACCTTGGTCCAGTAGGACGTGGCCTCGGCCCAGCGCGGGATCAGTGACGCGTCGATGGTGGCCGCGACCTGCGGGGTAGCGGTGCCGCAACCGATGGAACCAGGCTGCAGTTCAAAGTGTGCCCACAGGTTTTGCGGGGTATCGCGCTCAGCCAGGATCTCGGAGCTGGTGATGGAGAACGTGTCCACGTCGACCGTCAGATCGGGCTCGCCAAACTCATCTCCGGCATCACCACAGTCGGCATCGCGACCGCTGGTGTGCCAGGTGTTATCCAGCCAGATGTCGGTGTCGCTCGGGCTGTTGTCCGTGCACTGGTTGGAGTTGTCGGGCGAATAAAACATGCTGTTCACGACTTCGAGCTCGGTGAACGAGCCTTGCTGGTCATGCACCGCAGGCGTGCCCTCGTCCTGCTGATCGTAGCAGGCCCAGCTATACATCTTCTGATAGACCAGGCGACCGGCGTTGCGCGCATTGCTCGTGATGCCAGGGAACACACAGCGACCGCCGTCGCGGAAGGCAAGGAAGTTTCTTAAGTAGCTGTCCTCATTCCAAATCTCGCCCGGCGCATTGCTGAACGGGTCGCGAGACTCGTCCGTGCTGCGGATGCTGGAGCCGACGCCATAGGTGGCGGGCGCATCTGAGGCGTTCAGGCTGAGCACGGCTTCGACCGTGATGTTGCGTGACTCGGACAGCAAAATGGCGGCGGTCCTGGAGTCCCAACTGACTAAACCGACAATATAGCCATTCTCGGGTGAGCGTGAGCACGAGAGACTTTCACCGTAGGTCTCGCCGGAGAAGATGTCATCGCCCACAAAGCCGGTGGCGCGTCGGCCACAGGAGATCTGCGGCACGTGCCCACCGCCCTGGCCTGCACCGCTGGTGTTGCAGGGGTAGGAGGATGAACTCTCAAACCGGTCACACTCTACCCAGTTGGTGGCCGTGAAGTCCTGGATCAACGTGTTGGTGTTGTCGTTACCGCCCCGGTACGCCTGCGCGAGACCCACGTGCGCTTCGATGCGACGAATGGTTAGGCTATCTTGCGCGCCAGTGGCGATGCCGATGCCTGCGCTGTCCGTGATCGTAAAATCCTGCAGCGTGGTGTTGTCGGCAGACGTGTTGACGTTAATCAGCCCGCCACCCAAGCCGTCGCCAGGATTCCAGATCGGCACGGCGCCAGAGCCTGAGCCCATGGCGCAGTCGCGGTTCGCGCGACATACCGTTTCGTAGGTGCCGTTGATGTTGGATTTGATGCCACGACCACTGCCTGTGCCGTTCGGCCAGAGTGTCGGCAAGTTGCTGTTGCCGCTGTCGAGGTAGTAGGTCCCCAGCGTAATGCCGCTCTTGGAGATGGTCAGGGTTTGGTCCTCACAAACCGATCCGCCAAACCAGTAGATGTTGTCGCCATTGGACGCCAGGGTGTGCGCTTGCTGCAGGGTTGCGACCCGCTGCGCATGTGAGGTGCCGTTGTTCGAGTTGTTACCGTTCGAGCAGTCGACGTAGATGCCAGGCTCGGTGATTTCCTCAGGATCGCCTGTGCTGGGACAGCCCTGCGTGTAGAAAAGCCCATCTGAGCAGACGGCGCCCGTGAAGGTGTCATCCACGAGATCAGGCGTGCCTGGCCAGGCGCTAAGACTTACGCCAGTCAGAAGTACGGCCAGTAGAATTTTACTCTTCATGGTAGGTCACCGTTGCTCGTTCAGATCCATCGACACTGTATTCTAGGACAGTCCCATCTGTGACGCCCTTCAGATTGCCGTTGGTCGTTACCTTTTCGACGCTGCCAGAGATCACCCATACCTCACACGTCATGCCGGGTGCGACGCCCGTGTCGTTGTGAAAGATGCCCTTCGGGCCAAGACCGCTAATCACAAACGAGAAGTCGGGCGGCGGCTCAGGATCGGGATCGGGGTCCGGCGGTGGGGGGTCTGGATCAGGATCAGGATCTGGTGGCGGGTCGGGGACCGGGTCCGGGTCGGGATCGGGAGCGGGATCTGGGTCCGGCTCGGGCTCCGGCTGAGGGGAAGAGGAGGCCTCAGGTATGTCAAACGACCAGTCTGGTTGCTTGATAACATACTCCCCCGTCTCGCCATGATTAAGCGCAGATTCGATGGCCTCCTTGATCTCATTGTGCTGCGAGACCTTAGTACCGTTCTTGTAGACCTCGATGAAGCCACGCTTGGTAATTTCGTACGGATCACTCATTTCTGCCCCTTCGGTATGACCGCTTTCAGGAAATAGAACCCGACGATGATCATGAACGGGTTCAACACAATCTCGACCATGACTTCTGCGGCGTACTCCGAAAAGGCGTCGGCGCCTAGCGCTTTGGCAGACAGCATGGTGAGGATGATGAAGCACCACATGCCGACCACGGCGGTGGCGATGATGCGACGGGAAACGGCGGAAGGCACGGCGGCGAGCCACATTTCGCGGTAGATTTCGCGCGCAGCGGCAGCGTCCTCGGCCTGTTCCTCCTTGGTGTAGATGGCTTTGTCGATGCCGTGGTAAACGCCATCCACGGTCTTGGAAATCACATCTGGTGAAGCAAAGAGCCGTCGGAGGAAGCTCATGGGGAAATCCTATGCCGACATGAACGTTCCGACTCTACGCTTCTTGGCAGCACGGGTCCAACGGTCCTCATCTTCGGCGCGGCGCCGGACACGGGGCCATTTCATCTCCATATCGAAGATGCGTGAGATCACATCGATGCCGTCGTCGTGCAGGGGGGCAGGGAACAGCAAAAACTCGTCTTCTATGAGGACTTGGACGAGGTCGAACTCTTTGCCGTCGTGGAGCGTGCGGTAGAGCGTTTCGGGGAGGTAAAACCGCTCATCAGCACAGTATGGGACCAAGCGTTTGATGCGGTCGGTCTTGGAGACCTTGCCGCCGAGCTCACGGATTTTGAAGCGGTAGTTTTCGCCGCGCTGGACCTCTTTGAGGTACTCGATGTCGGAGTCTTTCCCGTATTTTTCATAGCCAGTGTCCTTGGGGCGCCATTTGGAGTGCAGGAACATGACGAGCTCGCTGCGTTCCTTGAGATTCAGTCGGTCGCGGTAAAAGTCGAGGAGATAGAGATTTTCGTCGGCGCCAAGCCCAATGACGGCGGCGGCGGTGTAGTCGGAGTCTTTTTTCTTCTCGGACGCAGGGTCCACCATGAGGTATCGGTTGAGGGCTCGGTAGGTGCGGTGGTCGGCATCCAGATCACGTTCGTAGTAGCGAAACCACTCCCGCTTGAAACCTTGGGAGGTATCTGCGGTGGGGTTTTGCAGCATCTGCGCCGAGAAAATATAAGGTCCCTGGTTGCGGTATTTCTGCTGTATGAACTTGCGTGAGCGCATGACGGGTGGACCGTCGACCTTGCCGTCTTTGGTGCAGGGGTAGACGCGCGGCTCAGCTGCCCCGACATCCATGATGTGGCGGTAGGTGTCGGCGTGGGCATAGCGGGTGCCGATGATGCGTCGTTTGGTGGTTTCGCCGGCGCCGAGGTTATCTGACAGGCGCCAGGCGTCGGTGGTCTTTTCGATCATCTCCGTGGTGTTGACGGTCGCATCAGTCACCACGTCATCGTAGATCAGGAAGGTGTAGTGCTTTCCGGTGGGTTGACCATCAACCAAACCGGATGCTTCAACGGTGGCCTCCTTAGGATTAGAACGTCTTTTGACGACAATTCCGTCATCCAGAGACCACTGCGGGGACTCCTTTCTAGGATCTGCGTAGAGTATGTCTGGGAAAAGTTCTTTGAGTTCGTCGTTACCCTCAAGTTCCTCGCGTATCTGTCTAAGGAACGCCTTAGCAAGTGGTCGGGTGTTGGCAAGGATGCAGAAGCTGGGTTCGTCATACTCGGGCCAGTCATCGTGAAGGTTGTTTCGGGGGTCTTTTTCTTTGCCATAGTATCTGAGGATGTCCTGAATGGTTTTGGCGAACGTGATGATGGTCGATTTGTAGTGCTCGCGAGCCCAGAGGTCGATGTACCCATCTGGGTGTTCTTCGACTTCTTTGACGCGCTCGAACAGCCAATCCGGGTTATCTACGGCCTCTTCAAGGTCCTTCCTCTTCATCATGTATCTGAGAAGAAACCACAGATCCCTCCTGCACAAGTCGCGCGTCGTCTCCTGGAGATCGTGCGGGGGCAATTGCTGCAAGGAGCTCAGCAACCTTGGATACGCCTTCCGCGACAGCTTTGGTATCTTCTGAGACATCGATGGTGACCGCCTTTACGTCTGGTAGGTACTTGCCCATGGCTTTGAGGTGCAATTCGGCCAGTGCCTTCTGTTTTTGGATCTCAAGGCCCGGATTGCCCTCGGTGTCGGTGACATCGACGCGCTGTAGGTCCTTGATGGCGTCGAAAAAGAGCTCGTGGTGGTTCTGGTCCGCGATGATGTCGCGAATGAGGGCCAATTTTTTGTGTCTGTGACGGGCAATTTTGCCGTCATCGGTGCCGTAGAGCTTTTCCCAGGACGCAGGCAGCTTGTCGGTGTGCAAAAGCTCATGATTTTCGTTGACCATGTCCTCGAAGCGGGCGATTTGGGCTTCGGTGGGGTCTCGCAGTAGGCCTTTACGCTTTTTCGGCATCGGAAGCGGCTTCCCACTCCTTAAAACGCTGTTTTTCGCGCTCCAGACGCTCTTCATCGCGCCGTTTTTGCGCTGCACGGCGGGTTTTCATGTAATTCCGCTGGTACTCGTTGTAGCGGTCACGGTTGGCCTCACGCCACAGCTGGGTGCGGGACTTAGGATCGAGTTTTTTCGGGAGACCGTCGTCCTTCATGGACCGGCACTTTGCCAGATTTGTTAGATGCAGGCAATTCAGTCAACTAGGTGTGGCGTGAGCGCCATGAGGGTCTACTCCACCTCTCCCAGGATGCGCAGCATGTCGTCTACAGAATCGGACATACCCTTCCTCGCAATGAGGAGGACTTTGTTCTCCTGATCGGTGAACTCGACCATGTGCTGGATATGGTAGAGGTGGGCCAGGTGCAGGATAGCTCGGGTCTGCAGCAGGTCCGCTGCCACTTGCATCTGAGCCATCTCAACAGGCAGGCCCTCTTCGTCAACGTAGTTAATTGGCGTGGTGGAAAGCACCTTAAAGTTCATCAGCATCTCCTGTGTTAGTAACACCACCCTAGCACTGAAATGTTAGTAACACCAGCGGTGAACTGAGGTTTTTCAAGGTGGGATGACCCCTTTGCCTACCCATGATCCAAGATGCCTATCATTGATCCAAGAACGATTCATTTCGCCTATCAAGGATCTAAGAATGATTGATTCTGTCTATCAATCGGTCGAAAGCTATTTACAAACCCTAAAATCACTCCTAGGCTCGACATGGCCAGCGAGACGAAACCCTCCCACTCAACCGGCGCTTACCGCTTGTTAGTTACCCACCACCGGAAATTTCCTGGGGCTGGAAGTGTTTCTACTACACCACCACAGCCGGAGTCCCAGAATGAAGGGCAAGGGGGGTAGGGGTAGGTAAAGCCGGTACCTTAGGAAAAACTTCAATGAAATCAACGCTTCGTCTAACGCTCAGACCTGAGTGATCCGAGGCTTATGCAAGTAAAACCTAAGGTTTAGTGTACTTATAACTATAAAGTATTGTAACTAACAGGGGATTTGTAGTTTAATGTCCTGACCCGTGACAGGGTACACACATCACAGCATCAACCTTACGAGGTAAAACACATGTCTAGATACATCTGCGACGGCCACGAGTATCGAGTAGTAGACGCCAGCGACTGGTCTATTGACCGCTATCACATCAAGAATAACTACGGCACACATGTTGCCAGTATCGAGCGAAGCGACTGCGACGAATACTGGTGCGTATGGCGTGTCGGAGGTGACCTCATCGCCCGATGGCATGAAAACGACGTCACCGACAACTTGCTGGAGCGGCGCGGCGTACAAGCTTACGTCGCCTGGGCTCAAGAGCACGACACAGTAGAGGGACACTAGACCATATAGGCAAGTCGAAACGCCCGCGATTCTCTAAGGGTCGCAGGCGTCTAGGGGTACGCGCTAACCCCTACTGATGAGACTAAGCGCCACTTCAACCTACAAGGTAAAAAACTATGAACTTCCAAGACCACTTAAACACCTTCCTGAACAGCTTTGAGCAGAAGCAACGCCAAGATGCCACGCTGTTCTACTGCCTGAACGACGAAGCCCCTGATTGGGTGCGTGACGCCATCCACGACATGCACGACGACATGCTCCCAAATGACTACAGCTACAACATGGCACAGGAAGTGGCTGAGCACGTGTCCGAAGGCCTCATCTATGAGCGCGGCCTGGACGAGCTGCAGTATGAAACCCCCGTTGAGCTGTGCGACACGACATACACCCAGGAGCTACTGGACTGGGTCGGCTCACACGGTGCCCGCATTGCCTGGGTGGACGAATGCATCGCTGACTATGGGCCGGCTCAAACGCTCTCTGACAATCTCAGCATGGGCATGATTGCCGAATATCAGCACATCACCAACGTGCTGTTCTCAGCCATCGAAGCACAGTTGGAGGCCTAACCCATGATCTCACGAGACAAAGACGAAAGCGCAAGCGGCGACGAGATGGCGACTAGGTTTATGCCGAAGTGTCGCGTTTTTGTGGACGGGGTCGAGGTTGAGGACGACCGCCACCTCTGGCCGGCACGGATGGCATACAGCTACTTGGGTATTGATTTTGAGTATGACGTTGAAGCGGCGGTGGAGGTTTAGCGCGATGGAAAGACTACACGCCCAACACCCGACATACGACGGGGTTAACAGTCTCTGCCTAAACGGCTCCACGCGGGTCGTCAGAACGGACAGATTCAACCAAGCGATCCGCGAAGGGCGGCTTGATCTCTGCAAGAACTGCCAAGGCATTCTTGCTCGAAAAACGATTAGCGCCTGGGAATCGGTCGCGCGAGGCGCGAAGCGAGAACCGGACGATGCGTAACCAAAACGATGAACAAGACATTCGCTGGTATCACGCAGCAGGTGTGTGGTGCCTGGTGCTCTTACTCATCACGTTAGGAGGACTCGAATAATGGCCCTCCCCCGCAAATGGGGCGCACGCGCCTACGTGCACACAAAACACTGCCTGGGCGACGATCCAGAGCACGAAGCGGATCTCATCCTTGTGCACTTGGACCCCAGGCCCTACATCCACTTAACGAAGGACTGATATGGTGCTCGGCAACACAATACGCGCGGAGACACTGCGCAATTACATGGATAAGCACAGATTGACGTCCGATCAGGTGGGGGCGCTGTGCCGTGTAAACCCCCGCAACGTGCGGCACTGGGCGGATCGCAGACGGCGCGAGAACATGCCCTACTCCGTGTGGCACACCCTCAAATGCAAGACAGGCGAATGTCCCAGTGAATAACCGAGCGCGTAGGCGGCTGGTGTGTCCGTTCTGCACGCGCAGAGCGATCCGCTACACGCGCGCCCTGTATTGCTCGGACCGCTGCGCCTGGAACATGCGCCAATTCAAAAAACGCCACCCTGAAGCCTGGGAAGCGCGCTATGGTGAGCGCATGCGACTGTGTGAGGCAGCGCGAGACCGCGCCATCGAGAACGCCAAGAAGGACTGGCGCTACGTGCAAGAGATGCAATACAAAGCCATGGGCACTACGCGCATGGGCATGCATATTTGGCAACAACGCCGCACAGCGGCAAGGAGAAACTGATGTTTGTAAGACTACTGGCCAAGCTCATTATGCTGGCGTTGATCGTGTTCGGGCTCGCCATGGGCGGGCTTGCGGGGTTCTTTGTGGGGGCGGTGCTCGTGCAGGTGGTGGACGTGCGCCCCTTGGAGGTTGCCCTAATCCCCACCATCGCAGGCGCCTTGTTCGGGGCTTGGTCTATGTCCGCCTGGGCAGGCAAGGACTAGCGCCGGCTAATCTCGCCCGTCACCTCGTCATACACACGTGGTCGCACCGTCATTGAGTAAATCACTTGGTGGCGGTGCAGGCCGCAGTGTATGCAATGGTCTGTGAACGCCTCGCGCCATTCATGGGCACACGCCGCCCGCTTCTCAGCCTCTGTGCGTGTGTCTGGTCCCTGATCCTCCGGCAGCCCTACCTCAGCCAATAACGTCCACATATGACGTAGTTGCGCCTGCACATGCGCCGGATTCGGCGGCGTGTGGGGCTCGGGCGCGCCTTCCTCGGGGAAGCCGGCATAGTAGTCGGTTTCTCGGTAGGACTTGGTACTTGATCGAATACCACGATAGCAATCCTCGCAGAATTTCATCCAGTCCGGCCCCTGCATCGGGGTCTTGCACGCTTGGCACTGCTTCATCATCAGTTTCTCCTCTCAAAAACGAGGCGAAATCCATGTCGCCTGTTTTTCCGCACGTTCAGTGATATCGCAAAGACTGGTGCACAGCCTTAATCGAGTGATAGCGGCGCTTGAAGTCCTCGTATGCCGTCTCACATTTCTGCACCAGATTCTCGTATAGCTCGGGGTCCAGGGGGGACACAATGCGCGCTGCCATGGCGTAAGTGTAGGCCTTGTCCATGTCATGATACCTGCCCGCCAGGCGCTGCAGGCTTCGATACTCTGCCGTCAGTTCGCTGTGCTTCGATATGTAGTCGCCCCGGCAAATAGCGTCCAGCAGCGCTTTGATGGCGCCGGACTCCACATGCTTGGGCAAGAACTGCTCGGCCATGTCCCCATGGTACACCCTAAATCAACCAGCCAATGATGAAGCCGATCTGCGCCGCTGCAATCGCTGCCATGAGCAGTGTGGGCAGTGAATACAAGCGGGCCGGCTTAAGGCGCTCCTCCGCGTTTGCTGCCATCAACTGCTCCCGTATCTCACGGGCCCTGGCTTCCTCGCGAACTACCGCGTCAGAGAGATTTTTGATCTCCGCTTTGGTCACCGCGCGCTCCTTCATGTCCGCAGGCTCGGTGGTCACATCACCATCGCGCCCGTTGGTGACGGGCTTGCTGTGCTCACCGTCTCGGTAATACTTTCGAGATTCCCAGTGACTGAGCGGTGCAATAAGGTAGCGGCGCCCTCTCCCCCGGCCATGGCACACGAAATAGCCGTACAAAATGCCCTGGGTTAAGGCGGCGTAAACCTGCTTACGCGTTGGGGTTTTGTTGGCCTGGGGGTGCATGGCGGCAGGCATCATCTTGTAGACCTGGGCCACAGTGGCCGAGCCAGACAGGCTCGACAGCGCCTCATAGCAGCCATACGTGACCGACCTGACCTTGCGCGGCTTTGGGGCTAATTCATTCATCAGATTTTCTCCTCTCGGTACTGGGTACACACGTCTCGGGCGGCGCAGTAGTCCTCACAACGCACTGCCTTGCCATGGCGCACTTCGATGTAGGGCTTTTCCCCGACCATTTTCTGGCTGTAGTTGAACGCCGCCTCTTCGCTGTCAAAGAGCTTGTGCGCCCGCTTACGGCCTGGGGTCATGACGGCGTACTTCGTGAACTTGACCCACTTGTCATCCGGCGTGCAGCGCACCTGGCGACCCTCACGAGCCATCTGGTGCAACTTCACGCGCTCGGACATGAACTGGTACTGATCCTGAGCGCTCCACATCGGGATGATGTGCACCTCGACCTGTTTCTCAGGGTAGTTGTTCTCGCCCACCTTGCCTTTCGACCAGTCGCGGTACAGCGACACGATCTCCAGGCGGTGAACCGGGTAGCCTGCTTCCTCGCAGAGCCAAGCGAGCATGTTCAGTTGCTGAGTGCGCTCCGGCTTGATGCCGTAGATCGACTCCCAGACTGAGCAGAGCTTCCAGTCCTGCAGCACACCGTCGCGGGTGAGGCGGTCAAACTGGCCCGCCACCGTCCAGCCGTTCACATCGGCATAGAGGCGTTCCTCCACTTTGTCTCCGAGATCACAGTGATGCTCAAGGATGGTGTGCACCGTGCTGCCTAAGAGCGCGTAGATGCGATCTGAGGCGTCCTCAGCGAGGTCAGCGCCGTGCCTGCGCATAAGCTCGACCTGCTGGGGTGGGTTCAGCAGGCCAGTGACTGAGATGTCTGCCTGTTGCTCGTAGCTGTCGCTGTACTGGTCGTTCTGATGCTTGACGGCATGGAAGACCGGGCTAGGCAGGTTTAGTTTGTTGGTGAGATCCATCAGCTTTCTCCCTAAAACGGAATGTTGTCCTCATAGTCTTCCGGACCAGGCAGGGAGCCAGGCGGTTCTGCCGGATAGCTCGGCTCATCGATGCCGGGCACGCTGGGCGGCTCCGGGCTCGGTGCAGGCGCTGCCGGGGTATCCAGCGGCAGACCATGCGACACCTGCTCATAAACAGGTTCTGCGTCGATGGTGGCCTTGTTGTTGCTGGTGCGGCCCGGCTTCAACACGATCTCCTTACCGATCCAACCGGACACCTTGGGGCCGTACCCGTCCCCGATAGCGCGGGCGTTCTTCGGGAAAGCCGTGAAGATCTTGTCCGTGCCGTGAAAGGTGAGATCCAGCGCCCGCTTGGAGCCATACTCGGACTCCACCGTCTTCGGAATCACACCAGAGATGACGAGCTTAACGGCCCGCCCCTGCAGGTGCTCGTGGCGAAGGTAATCGCCTTGGGGGAAATACTCATTGATGTCGATGTCACTCATTTGTTGCTAGCTCCTACTAGGCCTTGCTTGGGTGGAAATTGTAATATACACTCGTTACTAACACTGTCAAGGGATAAATTATGGAGAAAAAGACTGATCGAGAGCGACGCACCTACAAGACGTCTTTGGCGCTGACCCCCTCGGAGCGGGACAAGCTCAAAGCCTTGGCAGTGCGCGAAAACATGACGCCATCCGACTGGATGCGTGAACAAATTAGGAGAGCCTACTTATGACCTTACCTGAAACCTTCTACTTTCTGCTGGGCATCGGCTTCGGCACCGGCTTCGCCTACTCCATTATCATGTTCGTGCACATCCTATGGCAGCACCGCAAGGAAAAACGCGCTTTCGCGGCGTGGGAACGCGGCCTAAAGGATCAATACAAAGAGGACATGGAGTGATGGCCGTGTCACAAGACGGGGCGCCTTCAGCAGAGCAAGGGACCGCAAAGCCGGAGATTCCCCAGGCGCTGCAGGACCTCGAAGCGCAGGTGCTGATCTACTACGAAATCAAAGCTCGCCTGGGCTACCTTATAAACCGCATCAGGGGCCCTCAGGAGTTCGTAGAGGTGAAGGACGAGGAGCCTGTCGCGCCGGATGTGTCGTATATCAGACACCTGGACCGCCTCCGTGAGGCGCTCATCACCCTCAACGAGGAGTTCAAGAAGGACCTCAACGAGCTGGAGACGTACCTCTGAGGGCTTGGGGAGATGCGCAAATAAAAACGCCCCCGCGAGGTACCGGCAGGAGAGAACTGATGAGGTTCGTTGACCGGTACCCGTTGGAGGCGTAGTGTTACGTGTGTGTGTGCTAGTAACGAAGCAAGCTGCAAGTAACCAAGCTGCAAGTAACGAAGCAGATTGTCTCTGCCCTTCCTTCCTGAGTCAAGCACTTCGTTACTAACAGCGTCACGCAGGTGGTGTCTACAACCACGTGTCGGCCTGCCGTGCCATCGTGTACGCCAGACAACCTGACGCAAATTAGACCGGGGATAATGCACCGGGGTCTTTAAACTGGTTGGTGCTGAAAGTCTGGAATATGTCCCATCGACACAGGCTCATCTCTCAGATTCTTCATTTTTTTTGAATGGGGGGTTTGGGGGGTGCTGCCCGGTCAGAACCCTCGACAGGTGCAAATCCAATGCCACTTAACGGGCACTTCTTAAAAAAAAAGAAAAAAGTGTCTTAAACCAGTTGACTCAAGTGTAACTAACAACTAGGGTTGTAGGTGTAAATTACAACATGCAACAGCATGCTACGACTTACAACAGGAGATACTGATGAACAAATATTTTGGAAAAGCCTGCGAGGGATCGTCGTGACCAGCCTCATGATCATGCGCTCTGCTGAGATCGGGGGCGCCACGTTAGGCAAGCTCAAGGTCAGCAACGGGTTGGAGCTCATCACCATTGAGCGAGCCTGGCTCAACAACCAGCCCTTTGTGTCCTGCATCCCTGACGGGCACTACCAGCTGGAGTGGGATACGACAGGCCGCATCAGAAACGTGCCTCGCCTGCGTAACGTACCTGAGCGCTCCCAAATCAACATACATGCCGCTAACCTCGCCAGCGAGCTGCACGGCTGCATCGCCGTCGGCATGGTGCTGGGCGGCAACATGGTGGAACCAAGAGTTGAACGCTCCAAAGAAGCCATGGGGCTGCTCATGGAGTCGCTGGGGCTCAAGAAATACATATCAGGGCAGAAATACATATCAGGGTTCTGGCACTACAAAGGCATGGGGCGCAAGCCGGTAGCTGAGGAGGCCCTGCAAGACCAGGACCCCCTGCAGGCGGACGGCAAACCCATCGTACTGAGCATCTACTCAATGACGAGGGAGATCTGAACTGCCCGAAGTGTGGCGCCCCGCTGGTGCCACGTGAACGAGTAGCCAACTACTGGCGCTGTTTGGGGACGTGGGAAATACATACCTACCACAGACGCGCCTTGGAGGAACTGATAGGTGAACAAGACATTTCACAAAAAAAGTAGAGTGATGAACCGATTACTACTCACAGCACTGTTATTTATCGCCGCTCAGGCGCACGGCGCGTACGTGTACGACGTGTCCTGGGAAACCGACCTATCTGCAGGCTCAGGATTCGTGTCCTTCCCTGAGCTCTCAGGGGCGGCTGACAGCGGCGGATTGGGCGGGGACTTCCTGTTCGACATCCATTGGACCTTCCTGGGGGAAGGCATCGCGCTCTCCAACGCCACGGCGAGCGCGTACGAGGTGGCCTGGGAGATCGTGGACAGCGTCCTCACTCTCACGGCACTGGATCTGGAGTTCACGACCTTCCTCGGCGTGAGCGACCAGTACTGGCGCGTAAGGGGCGGCTACAGCCCCGAATTCAGCGTCATGTGCGAGGACCTGCTTGACCACACCAACTGTGGTGGTGTGTCCAGGGTGGGTCATACGGTCCCGATTCAGTTCACACCTCGCACCACGAGCGTGCCAGAGCCCAGCACCGGGCTCGTTCTCGGGCTGGGCCTGGCATGTCTCGTTGGCTTGAGGGTCCGACGATGAGTGAACAACAACAGGATCTATTCGCTGCGCGCAAGGCCAGAGACAACGCGCTCGACACCGTGGCCGAGAACGCAGCGTCCTACCCCGATAGGGCGCTGAAGTGCCTCTCAGACACGTTCGCCGCAGGCGCCGTCGTGACTGGCGAGGATGTGCGCATCGCGATAGAGAAGGAAATCGGCCCGCCCCACCACCACAACGCCTGGGGCGCCATCATCAGCAAGGCTGTGCGCTCACGACGACTCATCGCTACGGGCCGGTACGTGCAGATGCGCACGAAGAAAAGCCACGCAAGAAAAACGCCAGAGTATTGCGTCAGATAACCACCCCGAGGAGGGAACATGAAATCAATCCTAGTCACTACCGAGCACAGAGGCGTCTACTACGGCGAAGTGCCTGAAGAACAGGACCTCACCGCCAGAACCATGGCGCTGAAGAACGCGCGTTGTGCGATCTACTGGAACACCACGACGGGCGTCGCAGAGCTTGCCGAAAAGGGGCCTAACGACGGCAGTAAGATCGGCGCAAAGGCTGACATTGAGGCCTTGCATGACATAACCGCCGTATGGCGCGTGACCGATGAAGCGAAAGAGCAATGGTTGAAGTAAAAACCGTCCTCACTCGTGATGATGTGATTAAGGCCGGCGCTTGTGCTGACGGCGTGTATGCGTGGCGGCATGGTCGCAAGCTCACGGTTATGAAAACCGAGCAGGCTTTGCGCATGGCAAGTGAAGACGATATGCCGTACATAGCGCGCGCCGCCGGGCTTGATGGCGATGGCTATGGCTATGGCAATGGCTATGGCGATGGCTATGGCGATGGCGATGGCTATGGCGATGGCTATGGCGATGGCAATGGCTATGGCAATGGCAATGGCGATGGCTATGGCTATGGCGATGGCAATGGCAATGGCTATGGCTATGGCAATGGCTATGGCTATGGCTATGGCTATGGCAACGGCTCAGGTGGTTACGAATAAATGCCGCTCAATGTCCGCGAAGAGCAACAGGAGTTACCGATATGAGCGAGACGACCCAGGCGCACCTGGGAGTTACTACGAGCGAGGCGGGCCTGGCGCACCAGGCGAGCAGAGTTACGGTTCCCCTATCTCCTGGGGCCGTTCCCGTGGCTTTGTCGAAATCAGGCCGGTGTGAATCCGGCTCTCGCTCCACCCAATACGGAGGTTCGTATGACGGACTGGCTTAAGCAGTTGGTAAGAATGGTCAGAAACGCTCAACCTGAAGAGTGCATTCTGTGGCAGGGTCCATCGGATGCAGACGGGTATGGCCGCGTGAAGTTCGGGGGCAAAAACATGTCTGCTTCGCGCGCGATACTCGTCATGGTCACCGGGGTTAACCCGCCAAAGCTAGGGAGGTAAGGGGTAATGGGCGACTACGGCATGAGAGGTCTGGGCGAGGCGCTTAAAGCGATAGCCTGGCTGCTCGCGATCTTCATACCGCTGGGTATGTGGAAGCTGGTAGAGATAGCGATCTGGCTCTATCAAAACGTCAGCGTGAGCGTTGGGGTCGGATGACCACCCCGGCGTACAGGAGGATAGGCGGATGAGTGAAGACCTAATCGAGTTCTTCTATAACCAGTACACAGCAACCGAACCATGTGGCACTCGGGACGAGCCTAACGCACACGCCGCCTTTATCAGGGTCGGCGTGCAACGTTTTAACCTCACCCCGTGCGCGTGCGAGACGAGGGAAGAAGCGGACTGGATGAGGGAGATGGCAGCAAAAGCCATGGCTAGGGCTGCACAAGAGGCGTATCGGCTCAGGCCGATGCTGTTTGACGAATGATCAAGCAATACAAACCCAACGACTCGGCGCGGATAGAGGCGATGCTGTTTACGGAAGAGACAGTGGCCGAAGCAATTCTCTGGGTGGGCGAGGACATCAGGTCGGTCACGTGGAGAGGCTACCCCACAGACTGCTATGAGATTCGCACCCTTGAAGGAGAAATCGACCTTCCGTACGGCCACTACCTAGCCAAAGGCACGCATGGTGAGTTCTACCCCATAGATCCAGATGTATTTGAGAAGAGGTGGGTTGAGGTATGAGTGTTGAGTCCGAAGGCTACACCGTTCGCATCAAGTGCGACGCCGACGCATGCCAGAGCAAGAACTGGCCAAGCGATCAATACCATGGCGAGAACAAGAGGCAGGCCTGGGAGGCGCTACGGAGCGATGAATGGCTCATTAGTAGCGACGGATCTGTCACTTGTTGGGCTTGCCAACAGAAGGCACGAAGAGCAGACCAACCCCATTAAGTAGCCCTTAAGGGCAGGAGATAAAGAATGAACTGGAACGAAATGATCCCCGAGCTGCCTGAGCTGGACTCAGGCGCTCACGAAGAAACCGAAGGCAAGATGTGCGCCATGGAGCTAGTCGCTTTTATGGAGCGCCTGCCTCACTCAGACAGACCCCCATGTACGTGCCCTGTATTGGCTTCGTATGTGCGCAACCTCAATGACCCGATGCCGAATGACAGGCGGCAAGATCTCAAGCCTGTCCTGCCTTTTCTGGTCGGGACAGTTAACCCGTCGCTGGAGCAGGCGAGAGCCGAGCATTTCGCCATGTCGGTGGCAACTAAGCTCGTGCCTATAGCGATACGGCCTACCGTTGGCGATGAGTTAGCTGACGCGATGGCCTCGGCCAAGGGCTTGGCGCAGGCGCGCGATGCCGCCTATGCCGCCCATGCCTTCTATGCCGCCCATGCCTCCTATGCCGCCGCCCATGCCGCCGCCCATGCCTCCTATGCCGCCGCCGATGCCGCCGCCTCTGCCGCCAATCACGACTTCTGGCAACACGCCATAGACATACTGGTTGAAGCTATCCAGCTAGACCCAGCGCATAAGCCTGCACAGTGGGAATATGAGCGTGTTCGAGAACTGGCGTAAGGGCAGGAGATAAGACGTGAGTGAGACGTTTGATATTGCATCGGTGATGAAGGAAGTGGCACCTAATGTGCGCGAGAGATTGGTTGTGGAGGTCGAAGACCAGCTAGTCGCCTCCCTGCGCTATCAGATCCAAGATGAGATTAAAAAGTACACCAGCGAGTACGTGAAGAATGAACTAATGCCGACGCTGGTAGCCGACATTGATGCCAACAAGGCAGCGCTGCTCGAGGAGATGCAGGAAGCAATCGACTCCTGCTTCAGCGCAGCAGCCAAGGCCATGAAGGAAAAGGCTGAGGCCAACCTAGAGCAGTCATGGAACCTAAAGAAGGTCGTAGAAGGGATGTTCGGCTAATGCGTAGCCTCCCCCTAGCCTTACTCATTTGTTTGGCGGGGTGTGTATGAACAAATACCACGAAGCAGCAAACGCATTCGCGGAAGTCGGTGGACGCAATGCAACCAACTTCTACAACTGGCTTGCGTCTGCGGCAGACGAGATCGATGACCTACGGCAAGAGCTGCAGGAAGCCAAGTCACTATGCGTTGGCAAGTGTTGGCGGATAAAGCCCAACCCATTAGAGGAGGAGCGGTAGTGAACAGGGTGCTATTCCAGATCGGCCACAACGGCGACCACTACACGCTCAAGGTGAACTTCGACAATGCCAGGAAGTACGTCGATGACATAGGCGACCTAGAGAAGTGGGCAGAGGGAGCGGTGCAGATGATTCGAGAGCACTGTGCAAAAGACATACGCGACCGCCTCGATAAGGAGACGCCGGAATGATCAGGACACTTCTATGCTTCTTTGGCCGACATGACTACGAGCCGCTTTATCACTCCATGATTAGCGGGTATTTGATCGGGTCTAAGTGCAAGCACTGCGGGTATGTATCCCCACCACCAGACACAGGAGATGAGTGATGGACGTGTCCGCTGAAGCCGTCCTTGTCGGTGGCCTAATTATTTACGCCTGCCTACACCTGATCGAGCAGCTAACGCGGGCGTTCGGAGACGACGATGAACGACACTGAAATAGCCCTAATCGCAGAGGCTCAGCCTCGCGTTACGTGGGTAAAAGATGGCCGCTCGTATCGCGGTCTCCATGGCGTAGAGATGGCGTTCCTTAAACGGGACGGTGAATGGCGCCTCACCGACGCGGGAATGGCCAAAGTCTTGATAGAGGCAGGCATGGAGATATGCCCTAACTATCGTAAAGAGTTTACGCACAAGATCCTATGGTCATGGGATGTCGGGTACTTAAACGAAGGCCAACCTTGGAGCTACGTGACACACAAAGACCCCTATATCGCCATCGCTATGGCTAGGCTGGCGCAGTTACAATCGGAGCAGGCAACCACCGGATAGACCGATGCCACAGATAGACTGGATCAGCGTCGAGACACAGCCCGTCCCCTTCGACACCCACATCCAAGTGTTCACAGGCGGGGCCGAAGAAGAAGGCAACCGTCGCGTCGCAGGCGGGGTATTCATGTCCAGGCGACGCCCCACCGACCCGCAATGGGACCCGACCCATGAGGACTGGCTGCGCTGCTCAGAGAACTTCGACAACTGCACCTTCATCCATCCTGACATCGTGACCCACTGGGCACCAATGTTAGATGCGCCAACCGGTTTCACCAAGCAGCCGCTGAAGCGTCCTACCAACTACTGGCCTGCCCCAGGTGAACGCCAAGACGCGCTCCCAGAAAGACCGAGGCCTCGTGGTGGCAGACCGTAGATACCCCATCACGCCCAGGCCCTACGCCAGGCGCACTCACCAAGGTCGGTTCAGCCCCAACGCCAAGAAATACCATCTCTGGATGAACCAGTTGGCGATCTTGCAGTTCTGGTTGCCTAATGAGGCCTACGTGACGCTGGAAATGCCCATGTTCCCGTCATGGTCCAAGAAAAAGACCGCTGAGCTCGACGGCCAGCCCCATGGGCAGACCCCAGATCTCGACAATCTCGTCAAAGCCATTTGCGACGTAGCACGCCGTGAATCTGGCGACCACGACATCCACACGATCTGCGCCCGCAAGATTTGGGCGAAAGAAGGCGGTATTATCGTGCATGCCTCACTGGACGGTTGGTTGAATTATGTCAATAAAGCAACGGATTCTTGACAACGCCGAGATCTACATCGGCGGCACCATACTCCTCCCTCTCGCACTCGCAGGCTTCTACGCCACCATGGACGCACGGCATGACCGCATCGGTGCTGCTGCCGAGGCAGAAGAACGCGCCATCCAGGCCGTCGTAGACCTCGAAGAACGCCAGGCCAAGAACGCCAAGAACGACCAGCTACGTGTCATACGCCGCGAGATCCGAAAGCTACAGAACTACGAGATGCTGAGCCCCAACTCCACCTACAGCGCCTCACGTCAGAAAGAGATTGCCGATCTGAAGGACGAGGAACGCGAGATTTTAGAGCAGTAAATGGCAGACCCAGTTCCGACAGAAAGCGATGTCTATACTCGCCTAGGTACCCTTGAGCGAGAGACCGCCTCACACGGGGCCATCCTCCACTCCCATGGCGCCATCCTTGAGTCTCTGCGTGAAGGCCAGGAACGCCTGCTCAAGCGCGCCGAGCAGCCCACCAACTGGGTCGGCATCGGGGGTCTCATGTTCACCGTGTTCACGTTCTTAGGCTCGATCATGTTCATCCTGACCGACGCCAACCGCCAAGCCCTGGACGTAATGAGGGCCGAGCTCAACGAGCGCACTCCCATCGTTTACAGCCTGCCAGAAACCGTCAAAAGCAACACCGAAGCGCGCCTCACGCTCACCGAACGGGTCAACAGGACCGTTCAAGAGGTCTCATCCCTAACAAGCGAAGTAGATAAGCTCACCGATCAGGTCGATCACATCGACAACCATGGATCGCGGAGATGGAACCGACGAGACCCGTCGGATTAGCCGTTAGTAACGGTCTTCCGCAGTCTGCTGCGCGGCCACTGCCCCAACACCAGCCCCCGCCCCAGCCGCGAACGGTGAGTTCGAGTACGCCTGAGGGCGCAACAACATATCGTTCGACAGCAGCCGGCTGATTGTCTCTGCCCTGCGGATGGAGCCCTGAGAGAAGCGCCTGCGCGCATTGTTGAGCGCCGCGCGGTTCGCGGTCATGAGGGCCAGCCCATCCACGGTACCGAAACCTAAGCCCGCGACGTGGGTCCAGATGATGTTCTTCACGTCATCAGAGCGCGTCGGGATCGCCTCACCCACCTTGAAGTTTTCGAGCAGACGGAAGGTCTCGAAACGGTCCTTCTCTATGTTGAGGCGCTGCTCAAACAGCTTGTACTTATCGTCGCCCAGGACATCTGACATTGCGCGACGCAGCTTGGGTAGCTCACGCAAGTCTCTGGCCAGATCGGTGAGCGGGCGCTTGCCGGTCAGGCGGTTCTCTAGCGCATGAGCCATGCCGATCTTGAACCCAATCTTCTCGTCGTGAGAGGCGCCCTTAAACCAATCCATCTCAAGCGGGTCGTCCAGAAACTTCTTGCTGAAGAACTGCGCACCCTTCAGGACGGCCTCCTCGTTGGCATTCTTGCCGCGCCACAGAGCTCGCGCCTCTTTAAAGGCATCGATCTCGTCTTCAAGAACACCGACAAACTGCTTGTGCAGGTCGCGGTTGTATTTCTGCAGCTGGGGAGTCTTCTTAGACTTCGCCACGAGGTCACTCATGCCACGCTGGATAAAGTCCAGCCACTTAACGTCGAACGAGTCGCGAGGCGCCTCGTGACCAGGATGGGCGCGCCGCCATAGCTTCGTCGCGTGCTTGACCGCCGCGTCGTAAAAGTCGCCCTGCATCTGACGGCCTATACGCTTCTGGGCATCTTCGCTCAGCACTTGCAGGTAGGCGTGCTCATACTGGATGCCTGCAAGCTCTTTGATGCGGTCGGCCTCCCCTTTGAGCTGACCAATGATGCTCTTGCCGGCGACCGACGCGTCCTCTCGGAAGCCATCTACGAGACGCTCCCAGGTGCCCATGCTGCGCTCAGAGATCTTGGCAAACTCTTCCGGTCCACCGACCTCGGCCAGCAACGCCCGGAAACTATCATCCGTATCCGCCAAGACCATCTCAGGAAACTCGCGGAGCTGTTCGTTGATCTGCTTGTACGTTTTGCCCGACGCCTGCACCAGCTTATCCATGGTGTGCGCCACCTGGCGCTCAGGCGACATCCTGCGAGCCAGATAGTCGAAGCCCTTGCCGACGCCGGATGCGGCACCACCAAAGACAGCGCCTGTGCCCGCGCCAATGGCGGCATCCTTGGCGAGCCCGGCAGCATCTTCTGCCTCTGAGTAACCAAGCCCTGTCACGCCACCTGCGGCAGCGCCTGCCGCGATAGCACCGCGAGCTCCGGCACCAGCCAGGCCTGCCCCGCCTGTCAGTAGGCCAGAGCCTACGCCACCGATTGCTTCTCCGATGCCGGTCGCCCAAGGATTCTGCTCACGAGAAGACGCCAGCGTGCCCCGGTACTCATCCCTGAACTTCTCGTAGTCCTCAGAGAAATCTCCATCACCAAAGAGCGCCCTGCCTGCACCGTATATCTCGTCCGAGGTGCCAAAGGTGAATCCCTGACCAACCCCATGCGCAACCGACTCGCCAACCGCGATGTCGCTGTTAGTAACAGCAGGGGCGCCTGCGCCCGGCGGGCCAGCCCGCTGGAGCAGAGATTTAATCCTGCCCATGCGGTCTTCGTCACCGTTGGCCTCTGCCTTACGGTACTCACCCATCAGGTTCTGATATTGCTCTGTCGAGAGACCGGCCATCAATTAATACCGCTGCATGCCCATGCGCCGTAGCGCTTCGCTAGCGCTAGGCCGCTGCCTTTCGGGCTCCGGCTCAGTCTCCACCTCAAGCCCCATGATGTCGTTGTACTCATCCACCAAAGGGTCGCCAGTTCCCCTCGTTCCAGGCGGATCGACAGGCGTGAACCGGTCATCGTAAAACGACAGACCGTCCTCAGAATCATTGAGCTCAAGGCCTGCTGCAGCCAGCGCGTCTCCAATGTACTGACCCTTGTTCTCATTCCAAAACTTGATAAAGCCGCCGGGAGACTTGGTGGAATTAAGGTGCTCGGCCCGCGCCTGTGCCTGTGCCGCGTCGATCACTGCCAGCTTGGACATGCCCTGGAGAAATGAATACATCTGGCGTCGATCAGAAAACTCCGCAGGCCAGCCCTGCAGTGCAAGCTGAACGTCTCTGTCTGATGCTGGCCCGGCAGGGAGCGTTTTGAGCGCGTGCTTCATGCGCAACTGGTTGTACTGCGTGCGAAGCAGGTCGATTTTTTCGTTGTCCTCACCAAACACCCTGCGAAGGAAGCCGCGTCCTTCACCCAGCCAGCCCTCTTGCAGGTCGCTGCCCATGCTCAAGAACTGGTCGGCCATGGATTGCATGCGTGAGGCGCCGCCGACAGATTCGTTGTAGACATCCTGCGCAGCCATGATGGCTTTGCCTTCGCCTGCGTTGATTACTTTACGGTTGCGCAGCTTGCCCAGATAGCCTGAATCGCCAGCATCATAAGCGGACTCTGCTTCGACCAAGGACTGAGGGTCCCAAAACCCAGACTGAGCCATGCGGTGGAAATTAGGCTCTCTTTGCTTTTCCGCATTGCGCCCTTGTAGATCCAACTGTGCTGCACGGTGCTTTTGTAGGTCTGCGTGCTGCTGCCGCTGGAACGCCTGAGCATGCTGCCGCAGTGCCGCGTCCTGCGCCAGGCGCTGCTGCTGCAGTGTCGCGTTCTGTGCCAGGCGCTGCTGCTGCATCTCCTGCTCAGCCTGTTGCTGCGCCGTGATGTTCAGTGCCTGACCGAAATTCATGCGCGGGTTGCCCCCAGCCATGAGGCCAGACTGCACCATGCCTGCTAGGCGCTGGCGCATCTGCGGGTCAGCCTGCAGCTGCTGATGGATGTCGCCAAAGAAGTCTCGGATCGCCATGGCCTAGCCTCCTAGTAGCTGCGCTGTGGCACCGTAGTATTGCCCGCCCGCCGGAGCCTGCCCGTAGGGCGTCGGCGCCGAAGTCGTACGCTGACGCGGCGCAGCATTTAAGTAGCCCAGCAGGCCACCGCCAATCACATTCGCCCACATGTTGTCGCTCTGCACCTGTGGTCCGACCGCGCTACCACCAAACAGGCCACCTTCCAGCTGTGCATACTGGTTCAGCATCTGGAAGGGCAGGTTGGCGTTGTACTGCTCACGCTGGTACTCGTTCTGGTAGAACGGGTCGGTGATGCTGCGGAACCCACCGCCTGCTGCTGCGAAGGCCTCAGGACCACCCAGCGCCAGGTTGTAGACGTTGGGGATCTGGCTCAGCAGGTTCAGATTGGTCTGGTCCGCACGACCCGCCGCCGCTGAGCCCACACCCGCCGCCTGGTTCATGGCGCCTAGCTGGTCGAAGAACGCCCCTTGGTTCGAGAGGGCCGCTTGTAGGGCAGCGTTGCGGTTGCCTTCTGCGGCACCTAGGTTGAGCTGAGCGGTGTTGAGTCCCAGGTTCGCTTGGTTGAGACCAAATTGTTGGCCCAATCCAGCCCCCTGCAGGTTCTGTGCGGACTGCGAGAGCGCCGCGTCGGTCGCGAGCCCTGCCCCTTGGAGCTGTCTATTCTGCGCATCGGTGTGTGCCTGGTAGCCATACTGGGCAGCGAGCTCGTTCTGCTGCTGCGTGAGATCCTCAAGGGCACGCTGCCCCACCTTGAGTGCACCCGAGCCGCCCTGCCCACCTGTGAACTGGTCGTCCAGCACGTTGAGCTGAGGCAGAAGGCGCTCGGTGAAGTTCCTGGTGCTCTGACCGAACGCCGCATTGAGTGCATCGTCAAAGCCCGCCGTGCTGCCGGACAGGATGCTATTAAGCGCCGCGTTTGGGTCCGCGTTGATGCCAGCCGTCGAGCCATACATGCCCTGGTTGGCGTTCAAGTGGGGCTGGGCGATGCCACCCACCTGACCCGCAGCCACCTGCGGTGCACCACCAGCAAGGGAGCCAGCAAGCATGCCGGGAATGCCCGCAAGGCCCGCTGCATAGGGGTTTGATGCAGTGCCACCGCCCAGCATTCCGAATAAGTTGTCAGAAAACTGACCAGAAAGGTCGCCCGCCATGCCAGCCAGGTCTCCATAGCCCGAGATCATGGCCATCTCCCACGGATTCATCGGCCCGAAGGGCGTGCTCGTGGGGTACTGCGGGTAGTTGCCAGGGTTCTGGTACAGGTCGTGCGCCATCTGGATGATGGGGCGCGAGTGTTTGATGTGCGCCTTCGAGTGCTTCGGGCGTGCAGTACTGCCGCTGCCGCCACCGAGCAGGCCACTCGCTGCGCCGATTGCTGTTTCAACTAGGCTCATAGTTCCTCGCTACTTGGCGATCCAGCCTGTGTTACCAGTGCCAGATTCTTTCACATATAGGGTGGTGCCTGCACCTCCGTCCGTGCGCAGGCGGATCGAGCCCACGGGCGCACTGATCTGTCCCTCAGGCGTGCCGACGCACACGTCCCAGGTCTGCAGGCCGGGGAAGGTTTTCTCTTGGGTTAATGCCGCCTCCAGTTCCTGAAACATCCGCGACAGATACTCAGGGATGTCCTTCGGATCAGGCGGTGGATCAATGTGGATGAAGGTCATTAATGATACCCGTGGCTATCCCACTCCACGTCAAAGCCATGCAAGCGGAGCGGGCTGGTGCCGTCGTACTCGAAACGGATGTCGATGATACGCCCCATCTCTAGGAAGTTCACAAACGCATCCGTGCCGATGGTGTAGGTGCGCGGCGTGCTGAAGTTCACCTCGTCCTCGATATTATTACGCGTGCCGATGTAGATCGTGATGGTCTCGCCGGGCGTGCCGATGACCTTAGGGAACACCCGCTTCACCATGGCGTAGCGCAGCACGTCCTTGTCCAGGGGCAGCGAGCGCCGCTCCCAGAACGCAGAAATCATCTGCCCGTCATACTCACCGCCCGTGTCCGCCTGCAGCAGGTTGCTGTTGTCGCTCATGAGCAGGCTCGACAGTGCTGGGTTGAACTGCTGCTCATCGAACGCACCCACCTGATCCTCGAAGGTGCCAGAGAGCGTCGCGAACGTATCGCCAGCCGTGCCACCGGTCACAACGCCCCAGTTGATGTGGGGCATGGCCTTGCCGAGCTCGCGCACGTACACACCACCATCGTTGTAGTTCCACACCAGTGCCAGGTTCGCGAAGTCATTGCCTGCCTCGGGGATGCAGGTCCAGATCTCACGCTCTTTGTAGTTGGGCACCACAAAGCTCTGGCGGTAGTTGTTGCCGTCGATCTGGTTGAACAGCCAGCGGCGGTACTGCTTGTCGATCAGAGATTCCGCCTGGTTCAGGTCGTGGATGACCAGGTCATTTGTCGACAGGACAATGTGCTTGCCCTCCCACTGGGCCGCACACCACTCAGAGAGCATGCCCACCTGCGAGAAGATCTGCCGGAACTGGAACGGGTTATCGATGCCGCCCCTGAACTGCACAGACCAGGTGTAGTTCTCCTTGTAGAGCACACCGATGTCGCGCATAGGGATCAGGTCGATGATCTGGTCACCGGTCTGGCCAAACTCTACACGCCCCGTGTCCACGGTCGGGTCCGTATGGTCCCAAGAGTCAGGCAGCGACGCCGGGTTGGCGCTGCTCCCCCACCGTAATAACCGTGGGTTATAGATACCGTTCTCGGTGCAACGTAAAGCGAATAAGTAATTCCGGTAAGGGCGTATTACTTGACACTGAAGGTCGGCCGGCCAGTTCACCAGCGGAATGCACTGGTTCAGTAGTGCCGGGTCCCAGGTGTAGGGGTCGTCGGTACCATTCGACACGACCATGAAGCCCTGGAATGCCCCACCGGTCCAGCCAGGGATGTTGTCCGTAATGGGTGTGATCGCCGCAGGCGTGATGTCACCGTGCGACACACCGTCCGTGGCATAGATGTTGGCTGTGCTCGCGTAGACCCAGAAAAAATTAGTGCCATCGGTAATGGGGAGCAGGCGTAGAGGGGAGCCCAATGCAGATCCGAAGACCTGAGCCTGTCCCGTAAAACGCTCCGTGGCACCATCGCGCAGACGCACATTACGGCTATCCGACCAGACATTGGGCGGGAGTTCCCATGGCGGCTGGTCGACATTAACCGCCACCATGTTATCAAAAGGCTGCCTCATCCCGGACCTATAGCTATGAAGTACGCCGAGGTCTGCGTGCCGCCCGTCAGACCGATGGCCGTGCACTGGGTTGAGGTGATGGACTGGATCTGCAGACCGTTGGTCGTGTTACCGCCGCCCGTGTTGATGATCTGACCGACCACGCTATACGCATTGCCACTGAAGGACTGCGGGAACGTGATGGTCTGGTTCGTCGCCGCCAGGGTCTCGGTGAACCACTGCAAGATGATGTTACCGGGCAGCGTGATGTAGCCATCTGTCGCCTTGTTGCGCGGACGCCCCGCCACTGCCGCCGTAATGGCGCGCGTGGTGTCTGCACCCGCCTGATACACCGCTGTCGAGGCGAGCACCACAACGCCCTGCCCATTGTTGGAGGCGTCAGGGATCTGCCCTGCCGACACATCACCGTCGTAGCTGCCTGCACTGCTCGCGCGGACCGCTGACGTGGCGTTGGTGGCCGACGTGGCAAACACCGCAGAGTTCGCACGGATCGCAGAGGTGGCCCGCACCGCACTCGTGGCCGCTCCTGCTGAGTCCGCATAGACGGCTGACTGAGCATTCGTGGCGTTCACCGCATTGGTGGCGTTCGTCGCAGAGGTCGCGAACACCGCACTCGTCGCGTTCGTCGCCGCTGAGGCAGAGGTAGCGAAAACTGCACTCGTGGCGTTGGTGGCCGACGTGGCAAAGACGGCGCTGGTGGCCCCGCCAGCTGACTGTGCGTACACCGCCGTCGCGGAGAGGTCCAGCTTGCCATCCTTCAGGCTGTCCAACTGGTCCTGCACAGAGCTGGTGGCACTTACCAGGTAATTAAACTCAGCGTCCGAGACGTTGACCGCGCCCGCCACGTTGGGGAAGGTGCGCTTGATCGACGCCTTCACCAGGCGGATGTGATCGTCAGCCGTAGAAGCCTGGTCCCCGCTGACAGGGTTGGTCTCTACCAGCGAGTCAATGTAAGTGCTAGTTTCTAGCGCCAATTTTAATCAACCCCAGCCTGCTGCAACTGGATCGCTCCGTTGCTTGGCCATTGCACGGTCACCTGCGTGGCCTCGATGCCGGACGTGTCCGTGGTCTCCAGGTCGAAGTAGAACGCCGGGCGACTGTCTGCGCCTCGGTACACCACCACGTACTTGGCATCCATGAGAGAGGATGCAGAGAAGGTCACGTCGTCCAGATCAAAGCGGACGTGTGAAGGGTCTGGTCGAGAGACCGCCAGCCCCGTGAGCGGTTGAGCGGTGTAGCCACTCTCGGTCACGACGTTGCCGGAAACTTCTACCGTAAAACTGGAATGGCTTTTCGCGCTGGGCGTGTAAGCCGCCGAGACCAGCGCTGCGATGTACGTGTCGCTGGCTGTCCATGAGGCTGGGTGCTGACCCAACATCATGTCTTCGAGCCAGTGCATGTAGACAACAATTCCGCCTGCTGCCATAGGGCCTCCTAAATTTTTACCCAGCCGCTTGCTGCAGCTGGCTCTTTCGCCCAGTCGTCACTGGCTGAGCTTTCGACCGACCAATTATCTACCGCATCCGGCTCTTTCGTCCACCCGGTAATAATAAGCGTCGGCGCCTCGGTTTCGACCAGGATGGTGACTGTGTCCACGCCGTTGCCACCAGGGAACACCGTCTCGGTCACATCGGAGATGCCCGCAGGCTCTGTGATGATCTCCAGGCGCGCGGGAGAGGGCGGCGAGATGATGAGCGCATCGATGGCCGCCACCACCGTGGGCGCTTCAAGTTCTATGGTGATGATCGCAGGCAGCGGTTCGTTCTCAGCCTGTGCCACCAACGTGGGCGTGCCCGTCTCTACCGTCAGCGTGGCCTCAGCCGACACCGCGATCTCGCGCTCTGCCGTGATGGCCAGCGTCGGGGCCTCGGTCTCCACCGTGAGCTCGGCCCCCGGCGGGGTACGTGTGAAGCCGGGGAACGCCTCGACGTACACATGCAGGATGCGTGTGAGCATCTCGCGGGTCGCCACGTAGTCCACGTACCGAGCACGTCGCTGCCGGCGGCGCCGCGATGCGTTGACCACCGCGACCTCTTTGCCGAGCGGGGACTGCCCGTCCAGCAGAATATTGGGCGACTGGGTCTTGACCGCAACCGTGTTAGTAACCGGATTCGTGACGCCTGCGCCGAACTGCAGATTGGGCTCACCATCGGTCTCCACCGCCAGCGTTGCCGCCACCGGCACGATCACCGCCTCGGTCGTGGCAAACCGGTCATACCAGATCGCACGCGGCACGCGCCGCACATGGTACTGGACGTGTTCTATGTAGCTCTGCGGGCGCCGGAACGGCAGGCTATGGTGCTCGCTCTCACGCAGCGGACTGTAGGTCGACGTGGTCTGCCAAGTTGTCTGCCTGCGCGGGATGATCGAGTTCTGCGGCTGCACCTTCACCAGCGAGGGCGCTGGCACCGTCTTGGTGGTCAGCGTCGCGACCTCAGGCGTCACCGAGATGGACGTGCCCGCGAAGATGTCGAGCGTGGGCGCCTCAGCCTCTACCGTCAGCACCGCCTGGGCAGGCTGAAACGTGGGCTCTGCCGCCAGATGGAAGTAATACCGTCGCTGGTAGATCTCGTCAGGTCGGTAGCCCTCACCAGATCGGAACCACCAACGGCGTACCATGAAGGGAGCTGGCAACTGCCGACCGTTGGGGTCCGATAAGTTGGGCGACGCGCTCGGCTTTATGACGACATTACCCGATGTCGGTCGCACCACTACAGTCGTAGACGTGAGCTCGTGGAGAAGGACCGCAGGCATACGCGGAGCGCGTCGACCCAAGACGGCACGGCGGTAGGCGCCGCGTTGATGTTCGTAGAGGAACGCCTCGCTAGCCATCGATCACGACCACCGCGTAAACATTCCAGTCATGGCTGGTAGAGGCTGTGCTCTCCATGCGCACGACAAAATGTTGCATAGAGCTGATGACCGGACGGGCAAACTTGGCCGGCACGTAGTGGTAGCCGGTCGTATTGAGCGCCCCCTGCCGGTCAATGGTGTTGACCTTAGTGGCAATGGAGGCGAGCCCACCCACCGCAGTGCCCCCAAATGCAGGGTCTCCTGGGTCTAGCGGGGCGGCTGTGACGGCAGTGCCAGCGCCGCCCGGAGAGGAAGCGCTGTAGCAGGCGAACGCCTGCATTTCTTTGGTGTCCACGCTGCTGTTGGTGACGTGGACTTCGACAACACGGAACGCCTTATCTGTCGGCGGCGTGATCCTTAGAAGATCTTGCGGGCCGGTCGTCGCGTGGTCGGAGAGCGTGAAGGCATATTTGCGCACTAGCCCTCAACTTAGCCCTCAACTTCCATCGTCACGCTCAGCGCAATGGTCTGACCGTTGGTCGGCGCGCCATCCATGCGAACGAGGAACGAGTCCCCGCCAGAGAATACCGGACGGCTGTCAGGTAGCGGGACATAGTGGAAGCCCGCCAGGATGTTCACCGCCTCGCGGTAGATGTCATTGCCCTGCGTGGCTGCACCGGTCAAGTCGATGACCGCAGACGCCGAGGCGCCGATGGAGGCGTCCGCTTCGTCCAGGTTCGAGATGTTGGTGGCTGACCCTGTGCCTGCCGTGGTGGCGCGCGCGATCAGAAAGGGAATCATTTCAGAGGTCTCGTCCGCTTCGTTGGTGACGTGTACCTCGATCAATCGGGTAACACCGTTCGTCGGCACAGTCACGCGGCATAGATCCTGCGCTGCCGTACTCGTGGCGAACGTGTCTGCAATCATATAGCGTCGTGCCATATCTAACTCCAGGGTGTGGTGCGGCCCGAAGATTGGGACCGCTTGTACTCTTTGCGCAATTGTTTCAGAACTTCATGCTCACGGCCAGCCAACAGCGCGGCCTCCTGGAACGACTCAGGCCCACGGATGACGTTGGTCAGCATGTCCACCTTGGTGTGCAGGCGGATGAGTTCTTCACCGTTAGTCATCCATTCGTTGGATGCCGAGTCCGAGGCACTGGCTGAGATCTCAGACTGCTCGAACACATAGGACATCAGCGCGGTGTAGGAGCGATCCGGCACCGGATACATGCGCAGTTCGTTGGTCTGGATCGAGAAGATGTCAGGGCGGCTGCGGTAGCCATCCCATTCCTTCTCGCGGTCAGTCCAGTGGTGGGTGCGCTCCTCCAGGTAGTCGAGCTCATCACCGGATGAACGCAGCACCAAGGTGTCCGCCTCGATGAAGTCCGTGGGGAGCTGGTAGTACTCAACGTTGGGTTGCAACGTCAGCGTGGCACGAGCGGTGTTCCAGCGGAATCGCTGTCGCTTGTAGAACGCCAGAGAGGAGATGATGGCATCACGGATCTCAGTGGTCAGTTCGGCGCGCTTGAGCTCATTGCCCACGCGCGTTTTCATGGTCCCGAAATCAGTCATGCATGCGGACCCTTACACTTCTTCTCATGGAAGTGCCTGCCGCGACCGACATGCACACGGCACTTGGGACAGATCCCTGCCTTGCGCATCTCATCCTGCTTGGCGTCGCGGTTGACCTTGCGGCGCCGCGACATGCTAGTAGCCTTTGCCGCTCTTTTCGCAGGCCTTCTGCGGTGCGTAGGGGTCTACGGAGCCGTGGTTGCCGACCTTCTGGCGACCGCCGGAGTGCTCTTTCTGACCGCCCATCCCGCGAGACTTAGCACCCTTGGACTGGGTACCCTTCGTGCTTGGATATTTCATCGTACAGTTCCCGGTAGTTGACTGGATTGTCGCCTTGAACCATAGAATTGTACTCATCCCACCATTCGTTTGCATAGTCCACGTCGTTGTAGCCATGCCACGGGCCACCCGAGGTCCAGTGCACGTTACGTGCCTCCTCGTGGTACTCGTTGTAGCCAACCAGGACGTTGTAATCGAACGGTACCGTGCCGACCATCTCGTCCTCCAGCCAGTTGAACTGGTGGAACCACAGGGCGGGGGTCATGGTGTTGACGATGTGCGGCGTCAGCATGCGGCACTTGTCATTGTTGAACACCATGAACGACGACCAGTTCTTCTTGGAGTACGTGGTCTGCTCGTTGCCTAGGAACTTTTCTGTTTCACGTGGAACATGGTTGTGCTTAACCACCTGCACCGCGTAGTCGTCATCGAAGTGGTGGCGGATGTCCGCCGGGTCGCGCCGGAACATCATGTCGCAGTCCATGTAGACCGCCCAGCCCTCGTAGTTGCACAGCGCAGGCACGATCCACCGCGAGTTCGAGAAATCCGTGGAGTCCCCCTCCCCGCGAGGCCGGTAGTACCAGCTGCCGAGAGAGGTGCGCGCCAGGGGCGTGACAGAGACAGGGATGCTCGACCGCTTCAGGATCGAATGGGCCAGCACATGGTAGGAGACGGGCTCTTTGTCGTCGTAGCCGATGAAAAATCTGAGCACTAAGGGTTATCCCGTAGACTTCTGATCTTTTCCTTGAGCCTTGCCACCTCGGCCTTGAGCTCTTTTATTAATTCTTCCAGTTCCTTTTTCGTTGCCGCCATTGTTCATTACCTTGTCATAGTAGTAGCCGAAGAGATCCTTCCGGTCGCCCTTCAAGTGAATGAAGATCTTATCGGACGCTGACTGCTTCGGCTTGTCGTCAGGCGGCGTCCAGTTATATTTATGGCAAGGCAGTTGCTCAACTATAAAGAAGGCCCGCCCCAAATCCCTGAAAACCGATTCGTTGCGGCGTAGCGGCCCCACGAGCTCACGCAGAGCGATCTGGTTGCCGTACCACTTCTGGCGGTCAGGCGAGAGCTTAGAGACCCGCTCCTCCAGCCACATCATGGCTCGCTTGGCCATGGGGTTGTTCTGCACGATCAGCACGCCATAGTTGTAGGGTTGTGCATCAGACAGCTTGCCGACGTTATCCCGCCACGTGACGTGTAGCTCAGTGCGGTCATCGTGAATTAACTCCCCCAGCGGGTTCCGCATGATGATGTCATTATCGAGGAACACCACTTTGTCGACAAACTCCGACACTTGCAGCAGGTGCTCATTCTGCGCCATCACGTTGGCCAGCATGAATGGATGCTTGAAGATCCAAGGCTCGACACGGTGGTTCAAACGCGCCTCAGAAACCAGGTCATACCTGTCATCAGTGTAGAGAAAGATTTCTGCGGTGGGATGGTGCTTGCGCACGGTCTCTGCCGAGCGTACAGCCATGAGGGCATGGTCCTTGCCCTTCGCGCAGTACACAAAATCAATCATATGAGGAGCCCTTAAATCCGATTGCCAAACCCTTGGGGTTCACTGAAGCCGTACGCTTGGTGGGGCGCTGGTAGTCCTGGGGCTTGGTGTTGTCCATGACCTCCTCGTACCAGGCGCGATCCTTCTCATACCCCAGCTGTATGGTGAGGTCGAATAGCTCCGGGAACGCGTCGAACTGCTGGCGCACACGCTGCAGGTGGTCCCGCCAGTCATGCCCCTTGTCGATCTCACGGAGCCCGTTGAGCTTACGGCTCCACATGTCAGGTAACCTGGAGTTACGCAGCAGGGTGGTGTTGGGGTAGTCATCGAACGACCCCTCATACTCTAGGCCCCAGTAGCTCTCCAGCCGAGTCTGCACCTGCTCAGCCCGCGCCACCAGGTGCTCGTAGTAGAAGATGTTGTGCGGCGCGTAGTTCTTCAGCGCCACGCGCATGTTCTTGATGACGCCCTTGTCCTTGCCGTTCATGTGCACATCGCCCGCCACCAGGTAGGCCTCGGGCTTCATGTACTCCGACGTGACGATGGCGCGGGGATCGCGCACCATGATGATGGGGTCTCTAAGGTCAGAGATGGTGGTGAGAGCAGCCGGATCTTTACAGATGACGCTCTCCTCGTCGTGAAACCGACTGCTCTCGCCGTCTATGAACACCTCTTTGTTCGTGACCGTCGCCCGCAACAGCATGAGCATGAGCGACGTACCCGTTCTGGAGCATCCCGTGATAATCATTTCTGCACCGCCCACACGCTGTCAGGGAAGGTCTGCACGTGCATTAGGTTGAAGTGTCGAGCAACCGCTCGATGAACGCCGGGAAACTTGTGTTGGAAATCGTGTCCGGCCACCAACCCGCCTTCTCGAACTTTAGGGAACCAGGCTTCGATGTCGTCATAGACATTGTCTTCGTCGTGTGCTGCATCGATGAACACCAGGTCAAGAGAGCCATCCTCGATGTGTTTGGATACTGGCACGCTGAGTCCGACAAAAAGGCTGACCCTCTCCCCGTATTCGTCAGTTCGACGGTGAAACTCCTCTTTGATAGCACCATAATCCCAGCTGTCGTAGCTTTCTCCGGGATTGGGTACGTTCTCGAAAGGGTCCACCGCAATGACTGTGGCGTCATCAAAAGCTGACAGGAGATACTCGGTCGTCTTGCCTTCCTTGCAGCCCACCTCCGCGACATGGCGGTAATTGTGTTGTGCCATGAGCTCATAGAGCACCTCCCAGCGGCGCATGCCGTGCATGATCGTCATTTCAAATACGCATCCAGATCTCGTTTCAGGTTCTGCACTGCTGGCGCCCACGAGGCGCCGGGGCGCCGGTAGAGCGTGGCGTTGGGGCCATACCAGTACCAGTCTGACCCTTCTAACCCGTAGCGCCAGGCAGGCTTGTCCGGCACGAGCACGAAAGTCTTCTGTCCTGCGGCAGCAGACAGGTGCGCCACCGACTGGCAAACCGTCACTACTGCATCCAGCGCCATGACCAGGGCCAGCGTGTGGTGGTAGTCGTAGTGGTCGGTGATGCCAGGGAAGCGGAACACCAGCTGCCCGGTCTTCTCATACCAGTCCTGCACCGCCGCCATGTCGTCCTCATACTGCAGCGACACAGGCTGCACGTTCTGCATGAGGGGGCCAAGCTCCTCCAACTGTGCTGAGCGATACCAGCGCTGCGTGTTTATGATGCCGCCGGTCCAGCCAAAGCCCACCAACGGCAGATCACTGTCGCCGCGCAGTTCTTCAAGCGTACCGCGATACATCTGCACGAGGTCGGGGTCCGCCTCAAGGAAGCATCCGCCGTAGTCGAGGATCGCTTCGTTAAACGATGCATTATCAGAGCGATACCAGCGGGCCAGATCCCCGATGGAGCACTTGAAGTCACACGTCGGCACGTCAGCGTACCAGGGCGCATCCTTCTGCTTGCGTGTGGGGTAGACCCCCTCGACAACATCGGTGTCAAAGAACATCCAGGCATCGCGCATGAGCTGCTCCATGCGAGGGTGGCAGTCCAGCAGGATGATGGCGTCCTTGGCGAGGTCGGGCAGGATGGTGGAGAACATGATCTCATCGCCCATGCCCTGCTCACCCCACACGATGATGCGCGGCTTGCGCCCGTGCTTATCAGGGAATTCCCGTAGCTCCTCGATGTCGACCAGGAACTTGGGCTCGCGGTCCGTGACGGGGTCGCCCGTGTAGTTCTTCAGCAGGCGCTCACCCACGACGAGACCGGCGCGGTAGTTGTCGAAACCGTTCTTGAAGTCGCCCGCTTCGAGCTGCAGTAGCCCTAGGTTCCAGCGGGCCTTATCAAAATCAGGGTTGAGCTCTAGCGCCTTGGCGCCTGCTTCAAGCCCAGGGCCTGGGTTGCCCTCGTTCACATACGACGCAGCCAGGTTATTCCACGGATGTGGGTTGTCCGGTTCATAACCGACTGCCTCCTGGAGCGCGGCAACGCTCTCCTTTGGCAGGTTTAACCGTCTCAGGATCGATCCGATGTTCGTGTAGTTCGCGCCGTTGGGCTCAAGGTCGTTAGCCTTCTGCGCACACAGCAGCGCCAGCGCGTGGTATCCCTGCCTGGTGCACAGGTGCGCGGCCCACATGTAGAGCTGGGCGTTATCAGGGAACTGGTCGAGGGCTGGCCACAGGATGCTGGCCATGACTTGGAGATTCTCTTCCGCCAACGCATTGGCGATCAGCGCGTTAACCTGCTCTAGGCCAACTTCTTTCACGTGGGGCTCCCGAATACTTCGGGCAGATTAGACTATGTTAGTTACAGAAACGCAAGCCTGTGCGGGGCATAAGGGGCAGGCAAGAAAAAAGGGGCCGAAGCCCCTCTTCTCCGTAGCGCTCGGGCGCTATTGATCGACAACAACCGGCACGGTCAACTTTGATCGCAATGATAGCTGACGATCATGGTGGTGACGTCACCGACCGTGGAGCCAGCAACTGCCAGCACAAGGTCGATGGTGTCGTAGGCCACAGGTGCGGCATCAGAGATGTCGTACTCGTAGCCAATCCCCGCCTGCACACCTTCGGTGTTGGTGAGGACATGACGCGTGGTCAGTGCCGAGCTGGAAGCAAAGAAGCGGGCGACTGAGTCACCATCTCCAATGTTCGCGTGGTCACCGCCTGTGTCATACACGACGATTTCGTCAATGATGGCGCCGCGCGGCACCTTGACCATCTCCACCACATCGGACGCCGCCGCCGTCGCGGTCCACGTAAACGTAGACTTAACGGTGATCGAGCCCGCGTGCAAGTAGGTCGGCTGCGCGCCGTCCGTCGCTTTGGTGCCCTTATAGGTAGCCATTCTTCAGCCTCCCTTAGTGCTGTGCAGCCCAAGTGGACATCACCAGAACGGAATGATCACTTGAGTTGAACGTGCATTTCTTGAGGCCCCAGATCGTACCGCCAGACACACCAAGCTGGTTCTTGAAGTCGAACAGTTCCTCGACCCACTGGAACGTGGTCGGCTGCGACTCACGGCCAAAGGCCATGGCTGCTGCCTGTGCACCACAGAACAGTGCTCTACGCGTGCTGGTCACAGCGGTGGGTACGCGGGTGTTCTCGTGAAGGATCACGCCGTTGTACTCGCCCAGTGCGCCCGTGTAGATCGGGTTGTTGGAGATCTGTCCGCCTTGCATTGCAGCCTTCTGAATATCCAGCCACTGGCCGGTATTCGTGTTGGTGCGCAGGTCATAGACCTGGTACGGATGCAGGAACATCACGTACTTCTGCTCGCCCCGCCCAATATCGAGCGGACGAATGGGGACTTCTAGGGTTTTGGCTTTCTCGACGCAGTTGTCGATGTCCGACAGGACAATCGTTTGGCTCGACGCGAGTGTGGCCTCAGACGCCGGAGTCACGTCACCGCCGCCAGCCAGGAGCTGGTGATCGGAGTCTGGTGCCGTGGGCGTGTTGTGGCCAGTGAGCTTCCCGTCAGTAACGGTGCTCATGCCGCCGAGCTGGTTGAAAAAAGCCGTGTCGAAACGATTAGCGAACCAGTCGCTGAGGCCGTCTCGTGCCTCTTCGCGAACGGAGAATGGGACACGCTGCTCCGACATCTTGCCTTCCGACCGAACTGCGTGACGCAGCTGGTTGATGAAGACGTTGTCTGAGTACGTGACCAGCGCTTCTTCGTTGCCTTCTAGGGTGTCATCACCCTCTACGCCGTCGCCTGTGAGCTGGTAGCGGATACCAAACCGGATGCGGTCGCCCGCACCTTTGTTTAGTTCCGTCTTGACCTGGCAGAGCGAGTTGGAACTGCGTCCCATGAACTGCCCGAAGGAGGTCTTTTTCAAGGCCACCTTCATGAGGTCAGGCGCCCACCGCTTAACCGCGAGTGGATGGTTCACCCCATATTCAGTAGTAGCCATCGAGGACTATCTCCTGTGCTATGGGTTTAACTCTGTCGTCAGGTACGGTTGACGCCGCTCGCCAGGTAACGGTTGGCACCGGAATGTCAGGTACGGATGACGCCGAATGCCCGGATATTAAGACATTTTTTTACCATATCCAAGCTCTTGGAACATGGCATCAAACTCATCTTCGTCGGCCTCCAGCATATCGGAGACGCTTGGACCACCGCCGCCACCCAGGGATTCGGCGTTCTCAAGGTCTACCTGCTCCTCTTCCTGCTGCTGCGCCTGCTCCTGGGCCACGCCCGTGAAGCCGTAGCGCTTGGCGCGGTTGTAGAGAAACTCAGCCGGGTTCTGACCTGCCTGCAGAGCAGCCGCTGACACTTGCGCTCGCTCATTGGTCACCGCTTGGCGGGCCTGAGCCTGGGTCGCGCCGAGATCGACCAGTTCCTGCATGCGTAGCTCGTCCACATATTTGACGGCTTGGTTGAAGTCGGGATGGTCTGAGGCAAACTCGCGCTCGTTCTGGTCCAGCGCTGCCATCAGCTGCTGCTGAGCCTGGGTCTGGTGGGCCACCTGCTGAGTTTCGTTGGTCTGGCTCATGGATTTCTCCATCAGCTGTTCTAGGCGGCTAAAGCGGGCGTTGATGTTGCCCTGCGGGTCTTCGTTGAAGTCAGGGACCTCTATGGCGGGCTCAGCCTCTTCTTGCTGAGGCTGGGCTTGCTGTTGAGCGAACTGGTCGAGACGTTCCTGAAGCATGTTCATGCGCTCATCGCGCCGCGCCATCTGCTCTCGGAGCTCGCGGTTCTGCTCACGAGCCTCGTGCAGAGCATTGAGGTTGACCATCTTTTCGCCCTCTTCGGGCGCCTCATCTTGCGGTGCCTCAGGGACTTCTGTCGGTTCTGTCGGTTCCGCTGCTTGGGGATCTGCAATTTCGTCCAGCAAGTCGTTCTGTTCTGCCATAGGTATCTCCCGGTTGTTAGTTGCGGATTGTCTACTAACGCTACACGTCGATCAATAAATAGCCATGCGGCCTGACGCGACGGTGTTGTTGTCCGAAACATCCTCGCAGCGCAGTTTGAAATCAGTGCCTGCAGGCAGTACGCCGATGCCAAGGCCGGACTGCTGCACGTTGGCGCCGGTCTGGAGCTCGAAGTACAACGCAGAGCGGAACGACTCGCCGTAGCGCCGCACGCGGAAAGAGCCCGTGGCCGAGCCCGCCGAACCATTGGCCCGCACGATCTCCATCTCAATGTTCTCCACCAAAGCCACCTTGCCTGCCGGAACGGTGTCCGCCGCGATGGCAGTCTGGCCGTTGCCTACGGGCATGACACCAAAGACGTTGGCGGTGGTGGTGGCCTGGTTGAACGTAATCGTGCCAGCGTTGTCGCCCAAGATGCACTGAGCACGGGAGCAGCGCATACAGTCGATGGTGGTGTCGACGTTGGTGGTGCCGTTCAAAACCACATACACCGAGCCCTGGTCTTCGTAGTCAGCGTTTAAAATCTTTGTAAAACGCACCACGGCACAGCCAGTGCTGGAAGGACTCACCACGCGATAAGCATCGCCCACCTTGTTCCGGTAAGCGAGCAGCGGGTCGTCAGACACCATGCTGAACACAGTCAGTTGAGTTTCAGAGTCCACCGAAGTCACGATGCCGTGGATGGCTTGCGTGTCATTGATGACCAGATCGCCCACAGTGACGCCATCTGTAGAAAACGTCGCAGAGCTGTCAATCAAGCGTGTGGTGTGCGTACCAGTGACTGTGCCGGAGCTCTCTACCGTGCCTGCATCCGTTGCACTGCTGGAGACCACGCGCAAGTTTTCATTGGCCGTGGCATCAAAACCGGTGTAATCGCCGCCCCCGCCCCAGACATCCTCGGTCTGACTCGCGTCGATGTCGCCGTTCCTGCCGTATTTCACGGTCAGCGAAGTTTTGTCAACCCGCTTGAGTGCCACCTCAAAGTCATAGTCTTGAGTGATTAAGGCGCCCGCTTTGTTGTGGCGGTTGAGTGAGCCCCACACGCTGGCGCTGGAGCCCCTGACATACAGCGAGACCGAGGTCGTGTTACCGGTATTGGTGTTCTCGTAGTACGCCCCGATGCTGAGGTCATTCACCAGCGGTGCCTGGGTGTCGACCATCTCGTGCAGCAGCGCCTTATGGCCACCACTGGCTCGGTAGAACAGTGCCCGTCCAGCCGAGTATTCGATGCGATAGGTGGTGTTGGCGTCAGTTGGGGTCCAGTCGTGATCGCTGAAGTTGGCGCTGTCCACAGTGGTTTCGACGCCGGCCTTGCGTGCGACGACCTGGAAGGTCGTGCCATCCCACTTGAAGTAGAGGCCCTCCTGCTCGTCTTCATCCATCAGCCCCCAGATGCGGGTGTTAGATGCAAGACCGGTGCCCGCGCGCACGCCGGACTGGAATACCGTCACCTGTCCCGCAACAAACAGACCTTGCTGGCGGCTTTTCACCTTCACCGAGCCTGCTGAGTTGGTGCCGCAGTCAAGCTCGGCCATGCCGTTGGCCACGGTCACGGTGGCTGAGTTGATTGGGACGCTGTCCCAGTTGGTGGCGTCTAGCGTGGTGCCAGGGAAGTTGGCCCTAAATACCGGGATGGTCGGGCCGGACTTGGCCACGCCGAAGTGAGAGACGTGCTGGTCGTGCCCGCTGGCGTAGTCAACCAGAGAGCTCGGCATAGCGTTGTCGCGACCCAGGAGAGAGGAGGACCCATCGGCCCCCACATCCAGCTTCATCACGGGGTAGTGGAGATCGTCCACTTCGTCGGTCCGTAAGGTGAAAAAGTCTTTCGCCTTCGGGAGAAGAATATTATCTGCCATAGGTGTCCTCGTTAGGCCACGTCAGAAAGGAATGAGTCTATCACCGCCATGATGATCTGGTTCTGCTTGGCGATTCGCGCATGCTCCTCGCTCGCACCCCCGCTGCCTGCGCCAGGGTCCTGCTCCTCCACAGCCACCACAACCGCCCCACCATCAATGGTCGCGGCATAGGTCGTGATGACCAGGGTGTCGAGGCTGGTATCGACCTCGACATCCAGCGCAATGCTGGCCTGGAACTCAGTGAGGGTGAGCGCATCGGTGTTGGCATCAACGTTCTGCGCCAGCGTGACAATGGCCGCGTGCTCGGTGAGCGTCAGGGTCGCCAGGTTGGTGGTGACCTCAACGTCATGCGCCACCGTCGCCTGGAACTCGGTCAGCGTCAGCGCATCCGGCGTGGTCTCAACCGTGGCACCGAGCCCCGCCACCGCCTGAAAGGTCGTCAACGTGAGGGCGTCGACGTTGGTCGTGACCTCCACGTCATTGGCAATGGTGGCCGCGAACTCAGTGAGGGTCAGCGCATCAACATTCGTGTCGATATTGACGCCAAGTCCGGCGCTCGCCTGGAACGTGGTTAGAACCAGAGAATCGAAGTTCGCCGGGACATCCACGTCCAGTGTGATGGTCGCTTGCTGCTCCGTGAGCGTGAGCGCATCGACGTTGGTGTCGATATTGATGCCGAGACTGACGGTGGCCTGCAGTTCCGTGAGGGTCAGGGCATCTAGGTTCGTCGCGACTTCGACATCGTAGGTGATGGTGGCCGCAAGCTCGGTCAGGGTCAGCGCATCAACGTTGGTGTCGATGTTGGTGTCTTCGCTGATGGTGGCCGCGAAGGTCGTCAGCGTTAGCGCGTCCACGTTGGTGTCGACGTTGACATCCAGCGTGATGGCAGCGGCTTGCTCTGTGAGCGTTAGCGCATCGACGCTAGTGGTCACTTCCACGTCAGACGTTATCGTGGCGGCGTTTTCAGTCAGCGTCAGCGCATCAACATTCGTCGTGATGTTGGTGTCTTCAGTGATCGAGGCCGCGAAGGTAGTGACCGTCAGCGTGTCCAGGTTAGTGGTCACTTCGACGTCAAGGCCTATGGTAGCGGCGTTCTCGGTCACGGTGAGCGTGTCGAGGTTGGTCGACACCTCAACGTCCAAGCCAATCGTGGCCTGTCGCTCCGTCAGGGTCAGCGCATCCAGATTGGTGCTGACATTCACATCACTGGTGATCGT
>FUIF01015174.1_pt1 | contig 44558 bp, 57 predicted proteins | sample 1003461 | NCBI WGS metagenome assembly FUIF01 (sample SAMEA80401918, study PRJEB19352) | marine metagenome
GCTTTGTAAGGAAACACGATATTCCGAGACCGTTAACACGATATTTCTCGGAATTTAAACGATTTTGGGTTGATTTTCTGTTGATTTCCGTTGACTCAGTCAACATTCGATTCTGGGGGTTTTCCTTGAGATGTGTCGTTTTGATCCGAGTCGGACTCAGTTGTTAGTGCTTCAATGTTCTCTCCAAACAGCTCCAACTGTTGTTCTGCAGGTTCTGGGCACACGGCGTTATGATAGGCTCGCTGCATCAACACCGGTGCTTGTTCATGATCGGAACAATGGATCATGTAGTACATTACTCGGCCGAGTCCGCCTCTATTTTGAAAGATCTTCCAAGGTACAACATACCGATACCCGAGTTCCGAAGAGAAGCGATCTACGAATGCATCCCTGCGTTGCTGGGAGCTCTTGAGAAAGAAATCATGGTAGTCCTTTCGACCCCACCAGCTTTCTACAATCTCAAAATCTTTGATTCCGGAAAACGCTCGCGGGAGCCAAGAATCCGGAAGAAAGTAGAACAGCTCGAATTTGTTCGCGTCTCCAGTCTTATACTTTGCGAGCCTTTGTACGGTCTTCCAATCGCATTCAAATGTCCTTTGATCAAGTAGACAGAACGTTGCCTCAGTCTGTGGAATCTGCTCGGAAGAAAGCAATTTCGGAACGAGCTGATTGAAATCCCCGTGATGTATTTCGATCTTTCGATTTAGCCTATTCCCTTTGCTATCAAACTCAGGTTGGCTTTCCTTCACCCCACTCAGAAATTCAACTTTTTCGGCATCGGTTTCATATAGATAGAAGTTTCGAAGCCACATTGGCTCGTCTTCAATAACAAGCTTCGCACAACAGAGATCACCAAACTCCGGATCCTGAGGGCCTGCGAACCCATCAATGTAGGTTCCATGCTTCGTGATAAAGACGAAGTAATGAAGATACCGCTGAACCAGCTGAGCCTTATTCTGTGTCCAGAGTGCGGGTCTGTCTCGCTTCAGCTGGGGTTCCTTGATCCGAGACGGTTCCGGAAACTCACCCGGGAGCTTCTGTTGTTCGAGATCGGTACCTGGCTTTTTGCGAGGAGACATTTACAAAACCGATCCGCCAATTGATCGGTGGAAAGGAATAAGGAGATCAAACAACGGTCCTAGACAACAGATCTTCTTGTGGCTTCGTAACAACGTCTGAAGGGGTGTTCAGGCAGTGGCATCCGGCCCAATGAAGTCCTATGCTGTTCCACATCGTAACATCCTCTTTACAAAGTCCAAGAGTGATGGACGGCGACAGCTTCTCCTTTACGGTTTGAAAGGCAGCGAGATGAAAATCTCCGTTGGTCCTATGCTTAAAGTTCGACGGGTCCTTAGAGTTCACATACGCAAAGATAGAAGAATCCCGTCCGTTCCTGGCCGCAGCGGAAGAGAGAGCTGCTTTGTTCGTAGCCCTCAAAGCACCCAACGTGAGCATTTCGGGTTGGATATCGTTGATTCTCTCAATCATTCCCACTAGCTCCGGTTTCCAATGATCGATCGGAGCAAGGGCATCGAGTCTAAAGCGAATCCTGTATCCTTTATCTCTGAGCTCCTCAGCCTTTCGAAGCCTGCTTTCCAAACTGGCCACCTTTTTCTCGTACTTCCTGCTAATCGAAGGCAAAGACAGCGACCAGGAAAAGATCACGTTCTCGGATGGTCCAAGGGCCTCGGCGTACTTTGTTGAGGTGAATTTCGAAAGAATCACGAGCGAGTGTCCGTAGGGGTTTTCGCGGTCAAACAACGGAATCAGTATCTCTAAGGGTGTAACACCTAAATGCTTCTTATACGGCCCTTCAAACGCCAATCCATCCTGGTTTTCTCCGACGATTAGTCCAAGGCTACCCTTCTTTTGCAAAAAGCGCCTAGCCTCCAACTCAATATCAGGAAGATTCTCAAAGATTGTCCCCTTGATATCATAGAGTCCACTTCTGTAGGGAAACTGAGTTTGGAGAAAACAGTACGAACACTCTCCCGGGCAACCGGAAGCGATCACTGCCTGCCAGAATTTGAAGCATACGATTGATGCTTTAGGTCCCGAGAATTGCTTTATGAACGTCCCATTTCGGGTAGCTATTTTCATCAAAACCTTACCTTCAGAACGGAGCTACCGCCTGATACTAGGGAGTTTTAGAGGTTGATTCAAGAACTGGGCCAATGAACACTTCTAAGCGGGTAAATTGCTCTGGGGCAAGCAATAACTAATCTTACTAGATCTGGACAACACTTCAAGCAGCACCGTGTTTAACCAGAGGAGGAATCTATCCAATTCGAACTTCAGATTTGAGAAGCCCGCAATCCTGCCTAGTCGATTCGAAGGGCACCCGTTCCTGATCGCGAGCGAGTCTCCGAAGAAGGTTTCTACCCCCGCTGATTCGGGCGAGCGGTTCGCTACAGGTCCCAAAGGGTCAAAACGGGTAGACCGTGATTTCGGTGGAGCCGTTTGTTGCAGAGCTTGTTTCTTGCCTGTTCCGTAATCATCACGTCTTTGAAATCCTGCTCTACGGACCGAACGATGTCTTCGCGTCTCTCGGCCGACGTCACGGAGACCATCGCCAACTCGATCCGGACCCGCATTCTTAAGAGTTTAGATTCGAGCTCGTCGACCGAAGTTCTCCCGGTGCGGAAATCCTCTCGGTGCTTCTCAAGATTCTCGATCGTCTCCCTGATCGCCGACTTCAAGAGCTCAGGGTGGCCAGCGTCCTTGAGAGCGGCCTCGTAGCTTTCCTGGAGTTCCAGGAGTGTACTGATGATCGGATCATTTACTGCCGCGCGAACCGGATCAGCATTTGCTTCGTTGGGCGATCCATTGTCGGAGCGACCGACCTGACCTTTCTTCCAGACAGCGAATTCATGCTCGACCGCCTGTTTGAAGTACTTCAATGAGTTGATCCGATCTTCACGGTCTTCCGTGTTGAACCGCTTTGCCACGTCTTCAATGGCTCCGAGCACGATCCTTAGCGGAATTCCCCTCTTTTCCCAGTCTGAGGCGAGATTCCAGTTAACGGGCGAGAGAAGCGACTGGATCCCTCTCGCTTCGGAATAGGCCCTTTCTATTTCAACGAGGTAGTCGCTCATCTGAGCCAGCCTCCAATCCACCTTACAGATCTTGTGATCGAGGAGACGATGATCTCCAGAAGATCAAAAACCGAGTTCTCGAGTCTTCGCATCACGGCTCTTCTTCCTTCTGTTAATAAGCTTCTGTGCGTCATAGTGGGCCTTCAATCCCGTCGGAAAATCCGCAAGCGAGATCTTGTCGTCTTCCGCGTCCTGGGCAAGACCGATGAACTTCTCAATTCGCTCGGCGGGCACACCTTCCCTGTACAGGAGATAAAGAAATACGGTGAGCTTGCTGCTTGTGATAAAGGCCCTATTGTCCCGGTTGTCGGTCATCGATAGCTCCTCGAAGCGGTACCTCTTATGCCGCCTGGCGAATGCTGCGGACGCGAGGAATGTCAGGCAGATTGAGCATCGAGGACGACACGCGGCTCTCCTCGAGCTTGTAGGCTTCCATCAGGGCGGTATTTGCGAGATTGCCAAGTGCGAGCGGGGTCTTTGCGATCGCGCAGATCCTGTTGACGGATTCCTTGTCAAAGAGCTCTTCCATATCGCCGCCGACCGATGCGATCTTGTGGCCGAGATACTCCCGTGCAGAATCCGCGATCGGGGGCATTCGGAGGACCTGGACCCGCTCGGCGATCTCCCTGAACCGGTAGTCTCTCAAAGTAGTCTCAACAAAACGGGGCTGGCCAAACAGCACGACGCCGAGGAGGCGGTTGTACCCGCCGTTCGTCATCTCCCAGAAGTTCTTGAGCGAGATCAGGACCCTGTCGTTGAGTCGATGACACTCGTCAAACACCAGAGCGACCCGAGCATCGTCTTTCTCTAAAGATGTAAGCAGTTCCTTGATCTTCCGTACCCGGGCGGTAGAGGTCCTCGGAGGCGTGATCTCGAATTCTTCAAGTATGTAGGAGGCGATCGCGCCCACATTCACAGCATTCATGTCGAAGAACTCCGGATGGATGAGATGTACTCTCTGCCGCATTCCGGTGAGTTCGCGCTCGACACGAATCTTGAGCGAGGTCTTCCCCGTTCCGATACCGCCAGCCACGCATACAAACCTCTTATATAGGACAGCGTCCTTGACCCTCTCCGACACGTCGTTGAGCTCCCGATTTGTGAACAACTCTTCTTCAGTAGGAACGCGGTCCACATCAAAGGGGTCGTTCGACAGCCCAAAAAACTTGACGGCCGATGAAATGAGTTCACATCTGTTTACGATCATAATTCGCTCCTTAAATCCCAACAGCTCGACCAGGTCGGCGTGGATCTCTTCTTCTGAAAACCCCTTCTCGGTCATCCACTCAAAAAGCCGGTTCTCTATCACCGGAACCACCTTCTCGTATACCTCGCGGCGCAGCACCCTTTTCTCAAGCCTGTACAGTGTCGAAGGCGATGTATTTGGCTCAAGAGCGAAGATCCTCGAGAATCCGTTTACTGAAAGGTTGTGCCTTTTGCGGAACTCCTCGAGCCGGTCTCCGAATTCGTCCTGGTTCAGGAATCTTGGGTCTGAAAACTCCTCGTTCTTCATAAGCTCAATTCGCTACCCTGAGCCGCGGCCTGGAACTGCCAAGAGCTTCGATCGCTTCCCTGATCGGGGTCTCTGGCTCTTCCTCCTCACGGCTCGAAAAATAATTATCAAGAAATGCCTTGCATTCCGCTTTCGAGGCAAACCTGTCTTCGTACTTCCTCACGGCGTCCCAGTAGGAGATCAGGTGCCCTGCGTAGCCAGCCGCGGGGCGTCCGCCTGGAGCGGCTTCGAGCACCTTCTCGGTCACGTCCTCTTCGGGTTGCGGGAAGCTCGCGACGTTTGTCTTCTCGGGTTCGAATACGGTGTCAATGAGAGGTATCGGCTTTGGAGTGTGCCCGGATCTGTTGAGCTCCTTCTCGCGCTTTGCATAGTCCCTGGCGTGTGCCCGGAGTTCCTTCCTCGTCCTCTCGGCGATGTCGTCCGGAGTGGACTTGAACTCGCCAAAGGTATCCGGACTTGCCTCTACTTTTACGACCTCAAACTCATTTCCGTCGAAATCGATCAGGAAGAAAGAGTCTCCGTCCTCTGGGAAAACTATTCTGACGCGGTTTGATCGAGACTGCCGGTGGACGAGGTTCTCAAAGTGCTGATCTGCCGGAAGCTGCCAGGCCTTGCCTTTGTGCCTTATCGTGAGGTCTCCCCCTATCGTGACTGCGAATTCATCCACGAGGAATGCCGAGCGGAGGACTTCGGCGTCTACTTTCCGGATCAGATGCCGTTTCGAGTTCCATCTCGCGATCGGTTTCTCGCCCGTCGCCCGGTTCGGCGAACTGTTCCATTCCTCCGAGATCTGGTTCGCGAAATCAGACAACACTTCGAGCGTGATCTCCCGGCCCTCGGAGATCAGAAGACCGAGGAGTTTCTCAAGCCGCTCGACATACTTGTGTGCGACCTCGACCTTGCCCGTAGCGCGCGAGTTTCCCGGCATGTGCTGAAGTAGCTTGTACCCGCCTGAATCTGTCAGGGCCTTGTCGAGGATCTGCGAGGCCCGCTGGTTCCTGCCGAACTTGATCACCGCGTCGTTATCCGTATAGAGGATCTTCGGGACTCCGAGCTCCTGGTAGGCTTCAAGCAGGAAGGAGACAACATGGGACGAGTTCGGCTTGTCGCAGGCCACGAAGCGGATAAACCGCATCCGCGAGTGATCGTCCGTCAGGACAAAACGCCAGACCCTTGTTCTTGTCTTGACCTCGTTGGGGTGGTTTTTCGAGACTTCGAGTTTTGAGACCTGTACTATTCGGCGGGTCTTGGTATCAAACCACCTTTCCTTGGATCCCGAGATGTCGAACTGGAACACATCGCCCGGAGCCTCTGCCTCAAAGCGCCGGAAGATCTTGCTCTCCCGAAGGCGGTTCTTTCTGTTGAGCCCGTGCTCTCTCATATATTTTTGGAACGTCTGGAGTTCCACCGGCACCTCGTAGCCTCTTTCCTCTACAGTCCTTAAGGCATCCGCCGGTTCCAGGTGATGTGTGACGACAAAGGCGGCCGCAAGCTTCAATCCTTCGTGCTCCATCAGCTCCGCCGTTCTCAGCCCGGCATCGCCACGCTTCTTTCTTCTCGGTCTCAGGTCACGCGTTATGTCGTAGATCCGTGATCTCGAAACCCCGTATAGATCGGCAAGACGCCCAACCTCGGCACTCCTCTGTTTCGGATTTGTGCAGCGCCCTATGGCCTCCCTGATCTCGGCAATCGCGATGTCGCCCAGTTTTCTCTGTCTCATCTGCTTTCACGCTTTCCTCTAGAAAAGGGAGGAGGCCCGGGCTGACTAGGCCTCCTCCGGCCGGGCTTCGTCAGGCAGCCTGGGACTGACCCTTGGCACGCCTGATCGTAGCGAGCATCCGCCGGTAAATCGCGATCAACTTGCTCTTCTCGATGTCGTTCAAATCAAGCGAGGATCGCTTCTGGTTTCCGAATATATTCTCGATGAAGTCGCGATACTTCTCCTTTGAATCCTTTGTGATATGACCGATCTCCGTAGCCAGGGCGTGGATCTCGCGACCCATCTTGCTGGCCAGCTCCGGGTCCCGCCTCCCGGAAGTCGGCTTCCCGGTTTCCTTGAACTGTCTGTGTGCTTTCACGAGATTGATACCCGCTGACCGGAGGGCTCTACGGAACGCTCGCGAGAGCGCGACGTTCTGCGCGTCGATGATCGTTTCTATCTGCGACCCGTCAGGCATGTCCTCGCCAATGATCGCCGTCCCGAGATCGGTCGCGCTCCTCCCGTCCGGAAGGTTCAATGTGCAGCTGACCGTGATCAGGTCCTCGGAACGCTCCAGCACCTGAGGGAACGAGCCTTCGATGTCGGTCAGCTCCAACCTCAGGACATTGAGCGCTTCGTAATCAAAGATCGGGTTCGGCGATTCACCTTCAAACGAGATCTGGCTCTCATCCAGATCGTATGCCTCGACGAACTCTTCGACGAGTTCGCGCTGTTTCATTGTCAGTCGTCTCTCGGTTGCCATATCGGTCCTCCGTTAAGAAAAAATTCAGAAAGATTAAGGGCAGTTCAAAACTTCAAGCTGGATCTATCCGAATTCAGAAGAATTCAGAATGGTTAAGAAAAATTCAGGGTCCGCCGACGAGATCCTCAAGCTCCTCATCGTTCATGTCGCGAATGATCTGTCCGAGATCGTCTTTCGGCTCCGGCGCCCCTTCTCTCTCGGAAGGCGGTGTCCGGCCATACGCCTCCGACAGTCGGTCCCGCCAGGTGGCTATGAGCTCAAATGCCTTCGGGGCAAATGCCTCTCTCTCGGCATCTGTAAGGCGTTCTATCTCGTCCTTGAGCGCCACGAACGAACTGGAGACCTGGAGGAGCGCGACCGCATGGGAGTTCTCAAGATCCGCGGACTTCATCGCCGCGATCCGCTCGTTCTCCTCCGAGAGCCGCTCGGTTTTCTCGACCAGTCTGTCGATGCCCTCCGCCTGCTTTTTGATCTTCCGGTCCTGGAGATAATTCCGGTCCGCGAGGGCCGTCAAAGTTTCGAGAAGGCGTGTCCGGTCATTGAGCTCGATCTGGGTTTCCTCTTCTCCGTCGACCACGATCACCGTCTCGCCCTCAAGCTGGATATTCCCCTTGCCCAGGAGGCGTCTCTTATACATCGGAAAGTTGAGATCATTGAGAAGGTTGAAAACGATATCGCCTTCGTTCTCAAGGAGCTTGATACGGTCGTAGTACTGGTTCTTTGTCATCGGCGAATGCGGCCAGTTGTCGAGGAAATCCGCAAACCGCTGATAGCCGAAATTCTCGTGGATCTTCTCATCCTGACACTCCTGGAGCGCTCTCATCACCTGGGCGGAAAGTGCTATCGAGAGACCATTGACGGCATTTATGCCGCCCATCTTCATTAGGGCCATAGCCTTCCGGTTTTCAGCACCAGCGGCTACCCTCTCGAGATACTGCTCGTCCGCGAACTCGTCTCCTACCTGGTCAATCCTCTTTGCTAGTTCCGTCATCAATCTCCTCTTTTAAATTCTGCTCCTCCAGAATCCTCAAAATGTCCGATCCAATAAAATCAACAACTTAGGGAGGGGATCGCCCTGTTTAAATTCTGAATTCAGAATTTAAACCCGACCGTTCCTCTCCGCGAACCTGGCAACACGGCCTCCCAGCATCCAGTCGCCTGAAAGGTGCTGGACTGCGTATCCCTTGAGCCTCAGTGTCCTCAGGGCCCTCATGGTGAAATTCCTGTCAAATCCCGTCCGTTCCATGATCCTCGCCATAGAGACCGGCTGTTCCAAAGACCCTTCCAGAGCCTCGAGGACCAAAAGGCCCTTTGTCAGAGTCTCGATCTCATAATCCTCATCTGAGCGGGCATTCCTCTTCTGCGTTCGAATCTGACCAATCGCGAGGATCGCGAAGCCGGTCGCCCAGAGCACCAGGAATTCAGTCATTTGCTTCCGGCTCCAGATCCCGCCAGAACTCCAATTCCATCTGCTCCGCGAAGTGCGGGAAGTTGTGCTTCGCGTTCTTGTGGATCGTGGAGAGCTGGGTGATCGGAGCCGAGGTAACCGATCGGTACCACTGCTTGTATTCCTCAAGCTCCGTGATCACCCAGTAACCTGAAGGCTCCGCCTTGCGGCCGCCGATCGGGAGCAGCCACTTCTTGCGGAGGTTTTCGATCATTGAGTGGAGTTTGCGTAGGCTGTGTGCGGAGGTGAGATTGGTATCTCCGTAGAAGAACCTAATCGGAATCGAGCGGGGACAGGGCTCTTCTCCATCGACGCGTGTCAGCATCTGGGCGAGCTGAAACTCCTGGGAGATGATCTCCTCACCGAGGAGCAGGAGCCGCTCTGCGGAACGCCTCACGATCTGCCCCGCTTTGTTCTCAGCTACGTGGGGCTTTCCCAGCATGACGTTCGGGCAATCCCAGACCTTTCCCTTGGGAGTGAGCCAGAATCCGGTATCCAGACAGACCGTACAGTCGCTTAATCGACCTATTCTACTCAGAGATCGCTGAAGTGCATTTGTAGGTGCTGTTGCTTCTGCTATTCCCATTCGATCACCTCCTCGTCGAGTATCACGTCTGATTCGGCATCCTTTCCCTCAGACAAAAAACAATCTTCAATGCTGTAGATATCGCGGCTTGCTCGACGGTACCCGATGAGGTACGCGATGGGGCATCCGAGGAGCATCCCGGTTGCGATTAGACAGAGAACGATCAAAATGAGGTTGATAGACGTCATGCCGCCTCCTTCTTCCCGTCTTGCCCGGTTGCCGCACTCGGCATTGCGTCTCGCTTGATCATCGATTTCAAAGCCTCGATAACCTTGTTCGCGTCCTTGGTGGTCCTGGGCGCTCGCTTGCCGAGGATCCTCCGACAGAGGCGTTCGAGACCTTCCTCGGAGATCCTTCTCTTGTCCGCGAGGTCCTTGAGATAGCGCTGCTGTCTCGGCGTCATGATCTGCGTTACGCCTGCCTTCTGCCGGCGGTACTGAACGGTCCGGCGAGAGGGGGAGACAGGAAGACCCTCTCCGCCGAGCCGTTCAATCACCCCATTGGCCTCATCAAACGTGAGCTTCGACAGACGGCTTGTCCGTCCCTTCGTAACGTCATAGGCCAATTCCTCGAGGTCCTCCTTGCTGCAGCGCATCTTGTGGCCAAGGCCGAAGATCCTCTTCAGCTGCGCGTGTGTCTTCTTTCTCATCGTTAGTCCTCGTCAATCCTTGCAAGCTGCATATATAGCTCCGCGATCGCTTCCCAGATCTCTCGCTTGCGAACCGCTCTTGGAGACTTGTCGATAACGGCCTGAACGGCTTCCGATACTTCCCTGTGAACGCTTGATGTAGTGGATGGGAATTCGTGGGGCGAGAGGCGGGCGCAGCGGGCGTTGAAGTCCGCCTGGACTATCTGCAGCCTCTGATGGTCGATCCTGCCCAAAGGCGTGAGAATCCTCCAGAGCTTCTTGTAGGGATTGTCTCGGCCGAGGATCTCGTAAAGCCGTTTGTCCGTGACACCTATCTCGATCGCGATCTCCCCCACCAGGCCGTCAAAGGCCGGGGTCATCGCGGAAGTGGGGTCTTGCATTGGGTTGGTCCTCCAGAATCTAGGGTAAAAAAATTCCGCAATTCCCCTTTAGGGGAAAGGCGGGAAAGGATATGTTCTTCTCAGGCCGCCCGGCGGGAAGGAAGCGGCTCCAGGTGTTTGGGACGCTCGAGCCCAAGATCGAATTGCTCATTGATCTCTTCAGCGATCGACGGGTACCACCTTCGGCCGTTGATCATTTCATTGATCATCACCTTCAAAGTTTTCTGGTTGGCGGTGGACTTCGTCTTAAGCTGCCGGGCGATGGCCGCACCAGTGAGACCCTTCCTCAAGAGCTTTATCTTGATTTCTATCGTGTTCATAACTACTATTCCTTCTACTGGGGTTGTGATTACAACTATGGAAGAACAAACCTTATTCTTGGTGGCTGCGATTCTGACCGGAGCAAAGGTTCAGAGTGGCAAGAGACCGAAACTGAACGATCGAACCGAGATTATTGATGAATTCCGGGAATTCTGTCTCGAGCTAAGGGATCAGAATCGTGAAGCACGATTCACTCACAGGGAGCACGAAAAGGGCATACCAGTTTAGGACGAAGACTCTTCTTCCTCATCTTGAAGGGCGAGAAAGATCGTCACTCGGTGAACGAGGTATTTCCGGCCGTCAATTTCCTGGATCCTGAAATCGGAGTCCTGCGTCACAGGGGCCCTTACGTGCAACGTTGTCTTGCTTAGCTCGTCCCTGAGCACGACCATTGCGTCTGCCATTTTTTCTAGGTAAGGGTAATAGTCCATAGTCACTGTTGCTCTAAAAGGCTGTTGTTCCTGACTTCTAGCAAATGCAAGAAAGAGCATAATGTCGATAACGACATTTGTCAACAACGCGCCTGTCGTTAACGTCCGAGTATATGACATTTGGTGAAAAACTTCGTGAGGCGAGGAGGGCTAAAGGTCTGACTCTGAAAGAGTTAGGATCGTTGGCAGATATGTCTCATTCGTCGTTATCAGCCCTTGAGAATAATAAGACCAAGCCGCTTCGCAAGAGCAAAGTTGCCCTCGCAAAAGCTCTCGGGACGAACTTCGGAGAAGACTGGCTGGACGAGCACCTGAATGGTGAAGAGCCTCCGCCGCCGACGAAGAAAGAGATCATCGAAGACACTTCCGTTGAAGAGATGGTTTCTCTGAAGTTCGGCACTGACGACGATCCGGGACCCGACAGGCGCCGGACCAAGGAAGAGGCGAGGGTGTTGGCAAGAATGCTCGACAAGGCGATCGAAGATCACAAACGGATGATGGGCCTTCCGATGATCAAGACCGATAAGGAGAAGGCCAAAGAGGAGGGGAAGAAGGAGAAATCCAGGGAAAAGGAAGAGGAAGAAGACCAGGTTTAAATTCTGAATTCAGAATTTAAACAGGGCGATCCGCTCTCTAAGTTGTTGATTCTATTGGGTCGGACATTTTCTGAATTCTGGAGAGCCAGAATTTAAAAGTCGGGAGGTCCACAGTGGCAGGAGGCTCGCAGAACAAGAAATGGGAGGTTGATAGGGTCCGATATCCGTGTCCAAAGGTCGCACAGGACGTAATCCTCGATCTCGTGAATCAGCGAGGTACCCGCGATAACCATCCGAATGAATATCATCTTGACGGTCAGGAGTGGCTGGCCTGTACGGGAGCGGGTAATCATCCGGATTGTCCTGTGGCGGTCGAAACTGGCGGTGCCATCGATGGGCTAGCAGAATGTCCGGCCCATCAAAGAATGACAAGTGGGGCGTATATACCTCCATCGAAGAAAAGCTAGTTTTGATCATGCACCGATCCGTTGATAGAGACTTAGGAAGTGAATCGGGAGGATTCGCGATGGGAAGAAGCCCGAGATTGAGAGATGAAGACCTTACGGGTCATATCAAGTACTCCTGCTCTGTCCTGAGAGGAACCGCAGAAGTCTTGGTAGAACGGCGATATTGTGTCCATGAGGAAGAAAGAGATACCCATGCGAGATGGGACACAGTACTTGATTGCGCGACAAAGCAGGAGTGCGATGCTTACGACCCTCTTAATCTCCTTCCTGGCGATGCCTTTTCCGGTTGGAGAGGAAAATGCGCCGCGGTCCTAGAGTTGAAAGGGAGGACAGCCGTCCTCGCCGAAGTGGAATCAGAAGAGCCTGACGTTTAGAACGGGTTATTCCTCAACCCACTTGTGGCTCTTTCGCCCGTGTCCGTCGGGATTGTCAACGTAAACATCAAAGGTTGCGGTGACACGGATGGCGGTCTTCAGATCGCATCCCCTAGGGGCATATCGGGCGTCGTTGATCGCAACTGAGCAGATCTCTTCGCCGAGAGCTGAGTCGAGCAGTTTGTTTACGGCTTCGCCGAGATGTTTCGTACAGTCCATGGTTTTCAGAGTAGCGATTTGGATTTGAGTTAGTCAAGATGTTTCCCACTTTTTCGAGCGTTATCAGGAAAAAGGTTCCGAGCTGGAACAGGCGTGAGCTCAACATAGAGGATTTCTACGCATTGTGCGACAAAGAAGGGGTTCTGGTATCGGAAGCTCAATCCGCGCAGAAGGGCGAGTACCTGGTGGTGGACCGACAGGCCTATATCGTTCTTGAGAGTGGCTTGAAGGAGGATCTGAAGACGTGGGTTGCGCTGCACGAGTTAGGGCATCACTTCCTCCATTACCCGATCCCTCATCGGTTCAACAGGAGCACGGTGAGAAAGATGGACCGGGAAGCCAATTATTTTGCGTCCGTTGCGATGATCACTACCGAGAAGTTGAAGAGGATCAGCTTTGGAGAGGAAACGGAAACCGGGCCCAAGGGGCTCTTGAGGATCCGGTGCGCGGTCTTCCGTCAATTTGGGATTTAGGAAGCGCGGAGGTCCGGGTTATGAGAACGCAATGTCCTGAGTGCTCCCAGCTCAACTCAAGAAATTCGAAGTACTGCAAGAAGTGCGGTGCGTCCCTTCCAGAAGAGATCCCTGAAGCAGAAGCTGCGATATTCGGAGACTATTCGAAACCCAGCAGACGTGGGCTCTACCTTGCAATTGGCGGAGCCATCCTGGTCTTGGGAGGTATCTGCGTACTTGTCCTCTTGTCCCCACTCTTCTCGTTATGGCGAATGTCGACGGCCGCTCAAGACCTAGATGCGGACACCTTCTCGTCGTACATTGACTTCCAGCAACTGCGATCGAATCTAAAAGCCGAACTGAAGGCGGAGATCATGGCGAACCTCGCGAAGAACGAGGAGCTTAAGAGCAACCCGTTCTCAGGTCTCGCGATTATGGCCGCGCCGCAAATGGTGGACACGATGGTTGATTCCTACGTTTCACCTCAAGGCATTGACCGAGCCTTCAGATTGCAGAAGGAGAATCGATTGCAGTCTGATGAGAGAAAACTCATCGCGGACTCGGTCGAACTTGCAAAGATGGAGAAGGTCGGCTGGAGGATGGGGTATTCAAGCGTTAACGTCTTCTTCTTTGAGACCAGGATGGAGAATGGGCGCGGTGTCAGGTTACAGTACGAGCGCAACTGGCTTGTGTTTTGGAAGCTCTATAACGTGAAAATCAGGTCTTGAGAAAGACAAGGAAGAGGAGTGAATTGTGATTCAGCTAAATAGTATTGTCATCCACCGCGCGATCGTGCACCACATTCGTGCTAAGGAGGCACACCAAGATCACTCTTCCGCTGTTTACAGCAATGAGCTCTTCACGTTAAACGCAGAAGTTAGCAATGTCATAAGAGAGAGACTGGTCGCGAGTGCCGGGAAACACTCAAAGGCCTTTGAACTCAACCTTCTCGATACAGACGACGGATCGTTCTTCTCTGTAGCGAGAGAGCTGAGGAGTCTAACAGATGAAGAGTTCGTTAGAAATTCTCAGACGTTGGCCGCTGGTCTGTCGGAGAGTCAGAGGAGAATACAAATACCTGGCGGCTACCTGTTGGTGTTGGACTGCAGCTGTCCCGAAACGGGCCCAGTTCAGATCGTCATCAAAGCACAACCTCACGAAGCACTTAAGATCGAGGCAGCGGAAAACCAGTTGACGGTTCTTCACAACGGTCTTACCTTTCACCTTCTCAGAAGCTGTTTAAAGCTTGGAATTCTTTTTCGCTCTGGTGAGGATGGGGACGGTTCTGATCCGACGAATTTCGGTTGTTTCTTTTCGACGACCAGTTCGCCCCTGATAAGACGCCGGCCGAATACTTCTACAAAGACTTCCTGGGATTCTCGGTTGAGGAAAGTGAGAAAATTCAGTCAAAGAGGTTCTATGATCACACAGCTTCATTCATCACGAGCAAAGTTGTAGATGAGGAAAAAAGATATGAGCTCATGAATGCGCTCACCTTGGAGTTTACGACGAACCAAGATCCATCAGTAAGTCCAGCTGAATTCGGTGGGAGGTTCTTCGGTTTCGATGAAGATCTCAGTGATGCATACAGAGCTGAGATTTGTGAAGATCTTCCACATTCGATCATAAAGGACAGGGAATTGATCAAGAATCGGCTGCGAAATCGGAGAGTGTCGTTCGCGAACAAGGTGAGAATGATCGGCCCTGAAGAGGATTTCGACGAGTCGGTTACGATTATCCGTAGTGAGCGTGAGCTTGAAGAGCTCAATCCTCAAAGCACTTCCTACACCATTCTCAAGGTTGCAGGTAAACCTTACAGCGCTGAGAAATGATCGAGAAGGAGGGACAACTCAGGGAGGAATATCGGAGAATTCAAGCCGCTCTAGGACAATGGGGCGGGGAAGTCGATTCTTTCCTCAAGGAGAAATTGATCGAGGATTGGGAAGATAAGGGCTTCGTCAAGATTCCGCCTTCGTATAGAATAAAGGATGAAGACTCCTTCATCGAAAAAGCGCTTTACAGAAAATCATACGAAAATCCGATAGTAGATATCAGTGATAAGGTTGGGACGAGGGCGGTGTTTTTGACGTCGCTTGATGTCTACGCAGCGACTGAAATCGTGGAGAATCACGGTACGTGGCTCGTCAGCGTGGACAAGCGATTCGAGGATGATCGGATAAGAGCTCCCGACAATTTCAGGTATCAGTCGACTCACATCGTCGTAACTGCAGATCAAACAACCGCGGATCGGATTGGTGTATCCAAGGAGGTCCTGACATGTGAAATCCAATTGCGAACTTTGCTCCAGCACGCCTATGCCGAGATGAGTCATCCTATCGCCTACAAGGGGCCCTTTAGTGACGACAAAGAGATTCTTCGGCAACTTGCGAAATCAATGGCCTTAATGGAGACAACTGATGATGTCTTTGTGAAGGTAATAAATGATATGGAGAACGAAGAGAGAGCCTCGCGAATCTTCAAGGATCGACTGATTGATCTGTATATTGAGGTAGTTCCGGATTTTGACGAGACCACCATCAACCGGCATTTAGAAGAGAGCATATTCGAGCTCAAAAAGGAAAACCGGTAGAGTTGGATCAGATTTCTGCATACTTTGAGGAGAACAGAAAGAGGCTGGAGAGGATTCTGAATTCTGACAACGGACTCATATTCGGTCAGCCAATCGCGATTCTAGTCAACTACTACTTTGATAAACACAACTCATATCTGAGGAGAAACTGGGAAGTCGATCAGGAGATTCTCAAGGCTGTTTGGTTTGCGAACGATACGACGTTTGAGAATTACTAGCACTGCTCACGCTGCCATCTTCTCCTGGGCCCCCTCAACGAATCTCACCAAGCTCGATTCATAAACAAACCAGTGACGGCCGCGGCCGATCTGCCTTCCCTCGAGAGTCCCTTCCTCAATCCATTCGATTATGGTCGGCCGACTGGGCGGAGGTGTGAACACCTGAGAGAGCGCACGCTCGACCTCGCCGAGTTTGATCAGCGGATCCACGTCTTTCAGGGGTAGCTGGTAGTCTCTCATCGTTACTCTTCGAAGAATCTCGAAAATCGCAAAAAACCGGAAAAATCAGAAAAGGTAGAAGATGAGGAAAGAATAGAAGGAATGCCCTACTAATCGGGATGCGACTCTGACAGGCTTCGGTTTGTCAGAGTTTTTTGTTTGACGGGAACAGCTTAGCAGAGCGTCCGAGAACCGACAAGAAATGCCGAGACCAGTCCAGAAGAAGATCCGTGAGCTCCTTGACGACTATGCCCGGGAATCGGCGAACCTCGATGACCTCAATTCGAAGAGGGACGAGGCGACAAGACCAGCTAGAGAGAAATACGAGGCGGCCGTTGCGAAGGTAGACAAGCGTTTCTCGAACAAGATCGAGGGCGCGAAAAGGCGAAAGGGCGAGCTGGAGAAGGAGATCAAGGCTGAGCTCAAGAAGGGCTACAACGCGAAAGAGGACAGCTACGCGCTGACGAGGGTCGAGAGCGACTCTGCGTATGTCGAGATCAAGACTTCAGAGCAGAGGGAGATTGACTCCCAGGAGTGGGACAAGAAGGTCCCGGCTTCCGCGAAGAGCTCCGAATACTGGGAGACGGTCAAGGTACTGATCGGCAGGGCCGAGAAGTTCCGGTCCGACATAGTCAAGAAGATCGCGAGGACAAAGAGAAGCCACCGCGTAACGGTTTCCACGAAAGACTAGATGGCCTACAAGGATTCAGATGCTCGGCGGATAGCGAGGCAGATCTTCGAGAGATTCGGGAGCCGGATCGACGAGGCCTGTGAGGCATCGAGCGTCCCCACGGCCTTTCTCGCGGGACTCATCGGAGTCGAAGCGGGCAAGGACAGAAGGGGCCGTCTTCGAGAGGACGCGACGAGATTTGAGGCCCATGTCTTCAACCGCCTCAGGCAGGTGAGAGACGGACTGCGAAAGAGCTACAACGGGATATCCAGGCGAGATCTCGAGCAAGCCTCTGACGGCGCGATCAGCAACCTCGCCACGAGCTTCGGCCTGACTCAGATCATGGGCTGGCACATGGTGAAAAATCTCCGAGGCTCGATAGCGGACCTGAGGGATCCGGATAAGCACCTGGGATACGCGGTCGAGCTGCTCGAGATCACGGCGAAAAGGTATCTGGTGGCAGGAGACTACGAATCGGTTTTGAGGATCTGGAACACCGGGCGGCCGCGGGGCAAGACATATCACGCTTCCTACGTCCCGAACGCCTTGAAGGTCAAGGCTTTCTATCAGGAGCTTTCCGCGAAGGCGGAATCAGGCAAAGAACTGAGCGGTGAGGTCGATCTTCCAGAGGGGCCGGTGACTTTCACCGGTATCGAGACAACCAGCGAAGAGGGCCAGCAATTCAGGAGTTCCGAAGAGGACGACCCCGGTTTCCGTGACGTGGCGGTTTCGACCAGGGACCTTGGTCAGTCCGCGGTTGAAACCGTCGACCAGGTGACGAGGACCGTTGAGACGGTGAGACGAGGACGGGATTCGCTAAAGGCGGCCATATCCACCTGGAGTCAGGTGATCTTCCAGCCCCTGTGGGCGCTGGTCGCAGCCTTTGGAGAGATCCAGTGGTCGAAATGGCTGACGGTTGCGGCAATCGTTGCGATCGCGCTTCTCGCCTGGCATCACCGCCAGCTTGTCATGGGGAAGATACGAGAACTCGGCTAGACCTCACAACATGATCTTTGAACAGCAGGGTTCCGCCGCTCTCTGGATCGCGATTATCACCGGGGTCTTCTCGGTCCTGGTTGCACTTGTCGCGGGCATCCTGAAGTGGCAGGGAGAACGTGAGCTCCTGAGGAAGGAGACGGAGAACAAAGAGCTCAGGAAGGAGCTGGCATCGGCGGAAGATGAGCTGAAGCTCGCGCGAGAACGACTTGAGCTCAAGCTGACCCTGAGCGAATGGTCCAGGATCGATGTTCTCGCCAAGCGGCTGATGAAGTACGCCGGAGTGGAGAGCATCCTGTTCATCAGAGGCTGGAACGGTATCGAATCGACAAGGTTTGCGACCGCTATCCACCAGATCCGGTCTGGGAGGTCGATTCACTACGACTACATCCATTACCCGGTCGGTGAGGAGTACAACTTCCACCTGATCAAAGCGGAACGCGAAGGGGTGCATTTCATAAGGATCCGCGAGCTCGACGACGGTCACGAACTCGCTGAACTCTACCGGGGTGAGACCCCGGCGATCACGGAAACCGCCTGGGCGATTCTTGTCACGAGACGGCTGGATAAAAAGCACGCGGCAAAGGACTTCATTTCGGTTTCCACGTTCAAGCCCGACGGCTTCTCGGAGGAAGAGAAGAACCTGGTGAGAAGGGCCTGCTACGAGCTCCAGGGCATTTTTGAAGAGAAGGGAAAGAGACTATGAGGAGATTTGCGATCGCGCTTGTGTTGCTCGTCCCTTTGCTGATGGGCAGCAAATGCTCGGGTGCGAAGGTCGAGGGCGGCAAGAACCTGAACCCCTACTGGCGGGCCCAGCAGCTGGTGCGAGCCGGTACGGACATCTTCAGCCCGAAGGGCGCAACGATCTACCCGGAAGCGGGAGTCACGGTCGATGAGACCGAGAAGCGGATGATCGACCAGGGGCTCGATTCCGTCTTCCGGAAGGTTCGCTGCAACTACCCCAACCATCCGAATGCCCACCCCGATCACCCTGGTTTTCGGTACGGGGAATGGGATATCGCCGTTTTCGAGTCCGAATTAACCCCGGCCGGCAACGCCGCTTTCCGGGTGCCCGTTGACGGCTACGCGGGCACGAGATGGGATCGGGGCGGATTCATCTACGCCGCCGCGATGGTGACCGGGGTAGTCGGCGAGACCTACACGATCGCGCTCCCGGACGTGAAGGCGGGAAAGTACGAGGCGTTTAAGAACGGGGCCGACTACGAAGGTGAGCACTGGTGGCTTGCAACGGTAGACGCCGACAAGTACGAGGCTACCAAGGTCCACGGCGCCGGACAGGGCCATCCGATCATTTCGGGGTGCCCTGGTTCGCTCAGGGCGCAGCCTCATCTTCACGCGATATCACCGAAATACGACGTCGGTCGTGGATTTGCCGGAAAGCAGGTCTTCTACTGCATCATCCCGGCCGAATAGGAGAAAGCTATGTTGATGTTCCTCCAGCAGAAATCAGTTGAAGAGGCAATCGGACCTGGTGCGGCGATCGTGTTCTTTGTCGCGATCGTGGCCGTTGCCGGTTACCTGGTCTACAGATTCGTGATCAAGAAGAAGTGAGTGGTTCTGATTCGCCATCTTCAGTTCGCAGGGTGGCCGGCGAGCAGTGGAGGCTGCTTTCGGTCAACCAGAAACGGGTCGTCGTCGGTCTCGCGATACTTCTTGTCCTTGCGCTGCTCGCCGGTTGGCTCTCGACAGTGAGGCTCTACTTCGAGCTTGCCGATATCAGGGCGGAAAAGCGAGCTGCTGTGGCGGAGGCCAACGAGGCGCTTGAGGGCGCGGCAAAGATCGCGGGATCGATCAGGGAAAAGGAAAAGGATCTCGAGGCGAGGGAGAAGAGAATCGATGAGAAGTACAAGGAACTCGAAGACGCGGCCGGCGAGACTGATTCTGCTCGCGATGATTGGAATCGGGCTCGTCGCGAACCCGTTGACAGGACTCCAAGCGCAGACGAACTCTGTCAAGAGCTCGACGCCCTCGGCTACCCCTGTCAGTGACGAGGGGTTGAGAAGGGCCGCAGCGGAAGCCGTTGAAGAGCTGAAAGCCGCGCGGCTCCTGCTCGAGAAGCAGGGGGTCCAGATCGCAAAGCAGGAAGAGCTGCTGCGACTTGAGAAGGAGATCTCTTCGAGGCTCAAGGACCTGAGGACTCTGGACGCAAGGGAAAAGGAAGAGCTCAGGCGAGCTCTTGTCGCAAAGGATCGCGTGATCGCCGCGGTCGAGAAGGAGAACGCGGTCCTCAGGAGAAAGCGGTTCACGCTCTGGAAGGCGATCAAGGTCGCGATCGTGGCTGGCGCGGCCGGGATCATCGCGGGGAAGGTTTTTTGACAGATGCCGCCACGTTACGGCCAGGACGCGATCGAGTACTGCAGGAAGCTCTACTGCCAGTACGGCGGCAATAGACAAGAGGTTGCGAAGGCGATGCGGGAGGTCTACCCGTCATTCTCGCCGAGCAACCTGGTTGATCGCGACGACCGGCTGGGATGGATCACAAAGTACGGCTTCGAGAAGGCGCTCAAGCTCTCGACCCAGCTTTCGATCCAGGAGATCCAGTCGGAGGATGAGCGCCGGTACCAGGCGATCGTGATGCTCGCAGATCGCTGGCAGGAAAAGGCCCTTTCGGGTGACGAGAGGGCGGTCGCAACTTTTATCAAGCTGACGACGCTGCAGGTCGAGCTCAGGAGCAAGCTCGACATAAAGGCCTCGACATTTGAGACGTTCGTCGACGCCTTCGAGCAGATCGTGACCTGGGCGAAAGAGATAGATCTTCCGCTCGCAAAGCTCTTTTACAAGCATCGGGATCGGTTCATTGAGAAGGCCGATCAGCACTATGGCAAGTCGGCGCAAGGGACAAACTGACGAGCAGCTGATCGCGCGGATGAACGCGGTGGTCGACCACTGCTCGGAAGAGCTGGTCACTAGCCCGGCCGGGTTTGACCCCTTGCTCGCCCCGCTGTCCTGGTGGAGGAAGAATTGGTCGGACTGGAAGGTCCGCAAATTGTTCATTGAAAACTTCATACGCATACGGTCCAAGCACTCGGAGAACCGGATCATTCCGTTCCGGCTCAACGATGTGCAGCTCGATCTCTTGCAGTCGATGACGGGGCGCGACGTGGTTCTCAAGGCGAGGCAACAGGGGATATCGACCTTGATCCTCGCTCTGAAGCTCTCGGCCGCGATCCTGTTTCCCGGGAGAAACATCCGGTTCGTGCCGCATGATCCGGAAGCCGAAGAGGAGTTCTGGTCGAGGCTTGACACGATGTACAAGCACCTGCCCGCGAGGCTCAAGCCTCAGGCGCGCTACTACTCGAAGGAGCTGATGCAGTTCGAGGATGTCGAAAAAGGAGTCGTCGATTCGCGCCTTACGTCGCTCAATCCACAGCCGGGGCAGGAGGACAAGCTGAGGTCTCAGACATTGACCGACGCCCACCTGACGGAGATCCCCTTCTGGCGAGGCGACCAGGAGAGGGTGTTCACCGCGCTCCTGGCAGCGGCGGAAAAGGGAGAGATCACTCTCGAGTCCACAGCCGGCGGAAAAGAGAAGTTCTACTTCTACTACCGGCAGGGAACGAAACGCCGGGGTGGCTGGCGTTCGCATTTCTACGAGTGGTGGTGGCTGAGGGAGAACCGGATCGAAGGAGCAAGGTTCGCGCGGGCGCAGGGCGGCTTTGTAATGCTCGGACCCGAGGAGTCGATTCTCGATATCTGGAATCCGGACGCCGAGTCGAAAGAGGAGAAGCTCCAGAACCGGCTCGCACTCGATGAAGTCCGGGTAACCGAAGAGGAGGAGCGGATCTCCGGAAGGATCCGCGATCACCTCGTCCGGTTCGGCTACGCAGGCGAAGGTCTCGCCTGGCACTCATGGGAGGTCGCTGAGTACATCGCGTGGCGACGGCTCAAGATCGAGGAATTCGGCGGTATCGACAGATCCCGGGGTCTGGAGACCTTTCTCGTTGAGCATCCTGAGAACGACGAGGACTGCTTCGAGTCGTCGGAGCTCACCGTAATCAGCCCTGCCTATCTCAGGGTCACTTGCGAACCGCAGCCCGAAGCATTGCCGGGTCGCGAGTACCTGATCGGCGCCGATACGAGTCTCGGGCTCGAAGCAAGCGATCCCTCGGCAATCGAGGTTATCGAGCTTGGTACGGGCAGGCAGGCGCATTCCGAGGAACTCAAGATCTCGCCCGACCTTCTTGCTTACCGGCTCAAGGAGCTCTCCGAGCACTACAACGAAGCGTTGATCGCGGTTGAGAGAAACAACACCGGGATAGCGACGATTCGGAAGCTCGAGGAGATCGTCGATCCTCACCTGATCTACAAGGAGCTGACTGTAAGGCAGAGACGCTCGATCGAGGACGGACGAAAGACGTATGAAGAGGCCCTTCGGGAGGCCGAGGCGGGGATCCAGACGACGACCGCCAACAAGCCGCTCTTCGCCATCTACCTGGAGAAGGCGGTGAGGACCGGTGAGGTGGGGATCTCGAGCCGTGAGTGGTGCGAGCAGGCCCAGAACGTGATCTGGATCTCGAACAAGGAATGGGGGGCGAGATCAGGATTTCATGACGACCGGTTCATGGCTTTGGCGATCGCCAACTATGTGAGGGTCACCAGGGGCGAATATGTCGGTTTTGTCGGTGTGATGCCCGAGATCGGCTATGCGAGGGCGGGTTAGAGCAATAGGAGGGTGATTCCATCATTTCTGAGCGTTTCTGAGAGGGGGTTTAGGACTTTTAGCTGGCGAGGCCAGCAAAACGAAGAGCGGACGATCACAGGCCAAATATGAGTGAGATCACATTCTGGGAAAGACTGAGGATCGCATGGGCCGCCTTCAGGCGGATCGGGGGCGTCGATCTGCCCGACGACGGCCGCTCTTCCGAAGAGGATCTGAAGGGAAAGCTGTCGCGCTCCCTAGAGCGGTACTCGACCATCTCGCCGGTCATAGATTTCGAGCTATTGAAAGCACTGCGGAACTACTGGATCTTCAACCCCGATGTATCGCAGTACGTTGGCAACATCCAGAACCTCGGGAACAACGGTCACGAGGTCGTCATCGACGCAAGCCGGGAGGCAAACGCCGAGGCGGCTCTGAAGAGGATCAACGAGACCGCGGCGCGGATCTACCGGAACGGCGCCGGAGTCGACGGGCTGATGAACGCCTACTTTGCACAGATCGCGTGGTCCGGAGCCTTGAGCTCAGAGGATGTCGTCAGTTTCCCGTCGAAGCGCGTTGAACAGACAGTCATCGTTCCCGTTCTCTCGATCCGATTCAAGTGGGATAAGGATCTCCAGGCCTATAAACCGCACCAGCGGACGACCTCGTTCAAGGGCGAATCGCTGAGCGATCTCGGCCTTGTCCCGCTCCACCCGGAGACATACCAGTACTACGCGCTGCAGACGGTCGAGAACTCGCCCTACGCCAAGCCTCCGGCGACGGCCGCGATCGACGCGATCACAAACTCGCAGAAGCCGATCCTCGACAACATCTCCTATATCGCTCAGAAGTTCGGCCTCATGGGGATCATCACGGCCTCCGTCATGCAGCCGACCAAGAAGGTCAACGAGACCGAAGGCGAGTTCCAGGTCCGCGCTTCAAAGTATCTCTCCCAGGTGAGAAAAACGCTCGAGACGGGACTCTCGAAAGGGCTTCTTGTCGCTTACAACGACCAGCGGATCGAACAGGAATCGATCACGACCGGTGCGAGGGGGGTGTACGAGCTCAACAGGATATCGGAAGAGCAGGTGATGAGCGGCCTCGGCATGCAGCCCGCGTTCTTTGGCCGGACGGATTCGACGACCGAGACCTATGCCGATGTCGTGTACTCGCTGCTCGCCGCCCAGGTCCACAACATGCAGCGGCTCGTCAAACGCCGCCAGGAGAGGACCTATCGACTGGACCTCAGGATCGGCGGAGTCGATGTCGAGGGCGTCGCAGTCCAGTTCAACAAGACGTACTCGAGAAATCGGACCAGGGAAGCCGCAGCGGCGCGGGTCGAGGTAATGACCGCGATCGAGAAAGTGAAGGCGGGGATCATTTCGGCCGACGATGCGGCAAGAGAGCTTGGTTACGAATCGGCCTACGATCCCTCGGTCCTTGAAGAGAACGCCAGTTTGGCGATGGCGCTTGTCGATCAAAGGGCTGAGGTCGGGACGCGTTTATTTGCCTTCCGCTTTGACAAGGCCTCTCAGCGGTACAGATACCGCCCGCCGCAAACAAATATTGGCGGAGCGGACGCTTCTGCCAAGGCGGAAAACATCGTGCCCTTTGAAAAAAAAAGAAGAGGGCATTGCCCAGCTAGAACTAACAGAGGAGGAAATAGATGAGATTCTTGACCGGTTTATCGCCAGGTACCTTTCTGAGGTGCAGCCTATTGCTCGCGGTGCTCGCAGCATTGCAATTGGGCGGCTGCGTGACTTCCTACGCGAAAGAGATTTCGACGACTTCAAGAATGCAGAAGAGTTCGCGGAGCGATTGCTCGAGGAGCTTGCAAAGGGATTCGGTGCCGGATGGGCGGGTGTGCGCGAAAGACGAGCGATCGCCCGGGTGGTTCGAGGGGTTTACGAGTTCTACCGGCTCAGGGACCTCACTCCGTTCGGAGGGGTGGATCCACCGGTACGCCTCAGGTTTGGCGGACCGGACAGGAGGTCGATCGAGTTTCTCAGCGAGTTCGATCACTTCTACTTCAGCAAGTTCGGGGGCAATACCGACAGGAGCCTTAAGAGATTCTTCATCGACCGGTACTTCGAGGACGGCGCCGCACTATTCGGACGCGAGTCTACAGAGGAGATCGAGGACTTCAGGCGGGCTGCGGGAGAGAAGCTCGGAGAGCTCAACGACCAGCAGATCAATACCATCGTTCGGAGCGCGGTCCAGAGGGTCAGGAACTGGGCACACATCGGTTCGCTATCACAGGCTGGAATAGAGAAAGCCAGGGTCGTAGCCACGCTCGATGAGAGAACGACCGAGATCTGCAGGGAGCTCGACGGAAAGATCATCAGGGTCGCGCCGGCGCAAGAAGCGATTGAGGAATTGATCGGTCTCGAGCCGGGTGAGGTAGCGGCGAGACTTTATGAGTCTCCCCTGGGAAAAGCGATCTCAAGAGATCCGGTGGGAACGATAAAGGGATTCATCGAGGGTGACGGGAAGACGATCAAGGATGAGCTGGTGCGGATGGGACGGGGCTTCCCGCCATATCACCCGAACTGCAGGACGAGGCTTGAAGGCCTGATCGAAGGGATAGACGAGGACGCATAGGACATGGAATTCAAAGATATCAATTCCTCCAACCTGATGAAGGCGGGCTACGACGCCGAGAACAAGACTCTTGTCGTCGAATTCAAGAACGGGTCCAGGTATCGCTACGCGGATGTCGATCGGGATCTATATGACGAATTCGAGAAAGAATTCGACGGTGAGGACGGTCGGTCGGCCGGACGGTTCTTCCACAGGGAGATCAGGCCACTGCCGGCAGAGAGGGTACAGGAGTAGGGAATGAAACTTCCGAGCGGATTGGAGATCGTCAGTCTCGATGACCGGATAGGCCGCGTGCGGCTCAGGTCTGAGTTTGGAGACATTCGGGCCCATGACGGACTTGATAAACGCGTCAAGGAGCTCGTTGTCTCCTTCCTTTGGACTGAGAACCGCAGCGACAACTTCACCTACCAGCGGACCGACGACATCCTGCCGAAAGAGGAGGACTACATCCGGGTCCGATTCCGTGCGTTAAGCCAGGCGATCCTGCCCGGACACTGGATAGATCTTACGGTTCCAGGCGTGCTTGAAGCGGGAGTCGAGAAGCTCAGGAATCAGACCGTCTACGCCAATCACATCTTCTGGGATGTCGAGGGCTGGCTTGGATCGGTCAGCAAGGCGGAATGGGACGAGGAGGGCAAGGCCTCGGGCGGCGTGGCCGGCATTAACGCCGAATACAAGATCGACGCGCTCATGAACCCCCGCATCGCTCGAGGCCTTCTGATGAAGCCTCCGGCTATCCATTCAACGAGCCTGACGTTCCTTTTCAGCTTTGATTTCTCGCACCCGAGGCTCGTCGAGGAGGGCAAGTTCTGGGTGAATCTCGGCGAAGAGATCGAGGGCGAGATCGTGAGGCTGATCGTCACTGAGATCCGCGAGATCTGGGAGGCCTCGCTGGTGTTCCAGGGTGCGGACAGACAGGCAAAGCAGATAGGTCCCGACGGCGAGGAGAAGGAAATCGACAACCTGAGTGCGGGTCAAGCTACTTCGCTCGGCGCACCGGTCAACAATCCACAAGAGGAGAAGACGACGATGAAGTTAGACGAAAAACAGATCAAGGCTCTCGGGCTGGACACGACGCCCGGAGAAGTCTCGGAAGAGCTGGTGCTTGGCCGGGCAGTCGAACTGGCTGAGAGGGTCACGGAATTCGAAGGCGTCGATATCAAGGCGCTTCAGGCCAAAGCCGATATCTCTGACAAGTACATTGACGAGAAACGCGAAGAGGTCCGCCGCCTGGCGCGTGTCGCGGAGCTCGGAGCGGAGGAAGGCGAACTCGACGAGGTAGTCGAAACGCAGATAGCGGAAGCCGATTTTGACCGTCTCCAGGGGCTCGGAACCTACTACGAGAAGAAAGCCGAGACGAGGCTTCCGGAAGGGGGAAGGTCGAGCGCGGAATCCGATCTAGAGGTAGAAGGAGCAGGGGGCGTGGCGGAATCCGCGGTGCGGGTTGAAGATGTTCCGCTTCATGACTAGCAAGGCCTGACAAGGGTCCAAGAAACCACAAGATCCAGACAAGATCCGGATAGGAGAGATCACTTATGAAAATGCTTGCACATCAGGAAGGCCTTGCCGTCGTGGCAACGGTCGAAACGGGCGATCTGCCCAAGGACACCCTTGTCGAGATCACGGGTGATGAGACGGTCGACAAGGCGGCCGCCGACGGTGCCCCGATAGGCCGGCTGGTTGTCGCACCCGTCGATGCGGACGGCGAGGGGACGGTCGAGACCAGATTCAAGGAGATCGTCGAGATGGAGGCGGACGGCATTCGAACGGCGGGCGACCTCGTGAAGCTCGGGACGATCAGCCCGACCACGGGCCTCCATACGGCGGCCCTGTGGGTCGAAGGGACAGACGGAATCGAGCTCCTGTACGGCATGGTCTTCAAAGGAGGCGCGGACGAGGCGACGATCAAGGTCCTGGGCTACTAAGGCCCGAGACCGCACGAAACTCAACAACGGAGAAGGAGAATTATGGGCTACGGCTTGAACGGAAAGGTAAGACAGATCATCACTTCGATGGACGCGCTGCGCGGGGACCGGGAGAATCCGCGCGACATCAGCCTGAGCGAATTTCTGTCGGAGAACTACAAGGACAACGACGGCAAAGGACTCCGGGCCGGCCATCTTTACTCCGAACTCGGCATAAGGCCGAGGCGGACCACCGTCCAGGAACTGATGTCTAACGAGGACAACAAGTACCTGATGTCGGAGATCATCCGGGACGGCGTCAAGCGAGGGCTCGGGCTCGCATTGCGGGAGAAGCTCGCAAAAGCAAGGGTCGCCAGCGCGTCGCCTGCCACCTATGACGGCGGGCGCGAGACCTTCGTGTCCCGCGAGGAGTTCCTCGACCCGGTAAGGCGCGGTGCGGTCCAGGCGACGTTCTATCCGGAGCTCATCATTCGCGAGGAGAGTGTTGGTCAACCCACCGTCACGGTTCCGAAGATCGAGATCTCGGACGCCGCGATGAAGGACACCGGCGAAGCCGCGACGATCGAGGAAGGCGCGGTCACCTACGGGTCTAAGAAGGTTGATCTTCAAAAGAAGGGCCGGGCCTTGAAGCTCACCTACGAGTCGATCATGTTCAACAGCCTGAGTCTCGCCCAGATCTTCTTCGAAGACATCGGCAGGATCCTGGGACACTCGCTCAACGGCATGGCCGTCGACGCGATCATCAACGGAGACCAGGCCGACAGTTCCGAGGCGGCGGCCGTCGTCGGCGTCGCCGACACCGCTGACGGAATCACCTGGTACGACCTCGCCAGGATAGCGATCCAGTTCGGTCTTCTGGGACGAGTCGGAATCCAGGCAATCGGGAATGCCACCACGGCCCTTGATTATCTCAACCTGCCGGAGGTCAAGAACAAGCAATTCCCCGGTGCGCCGTTGCTCGCGACGATGGTCAAGTCTCCACTCGCGATGCCGGAGGATCTGTACGTTTCAACGAACGTCGCGGACGACCAATTGGTCGTTCAGGATCCTTCCACCTCGATCGTGATGCTCACGGCCCAGCCTCTGATGGTTGAGACCGACAAGATCATCATCAAGCAGATCGAAGAGGCGGTCGCGTCGATCTTCACGGGTTTCGCAAAGATCCAGAGGAACGCGTCCGTTGTCATTGACGGGTCGATCACGTTCGCCGGCAACGGATTCCCGGCATGGATGCAGCCCTACAGCGATTAACGACTGATCGTTAGGTGAGAGGTGAGGTGCGGTGCGGGGCCGTGAATGGCCCCGGCCAATTGGATCGAAGGAGTTTGAGATGAAAAGACACAAGGCGCAGCCGGGCGACAAGGTGGAGCTCGCTAACAAGGATGTTGGTTTTTTTGACCCCGAGACGGAATTCAAGATCGTGAGATCCCAGGAGAAGGAGCTTGGGGAAACGGTCGGTCACAGGACGAATCTCGCCCTCAACTCCGGAGCCCTTCTCGTTGTAAGCCAGGGGAAACCTGAGCAAGCCGAGGCGCCGAAAAGCGGAGATGCTCCGCCGGAGGATCTCCCTGGCCGGGAGCTCCTCGAGAGCGCAGGACTATCGTTCGAGGCCGCATCCGCGCTGGCTGAGGAAGGCATGCTTGAGACGGTCGACGGGATCGGGCCGAAGACCGCCGATGCAATTGCCGAGTACTTTGGCGATTGAATGCGATGGCGGGCCTCCTGAAAGTATCGGACCTCAGGGATCGGTTTCCCTTTGTGATCCACAAGGACACCGAGGACCACCAGCTCAAGTATTCGCTGGCGGCCGCCTCGAATCGCGTCAGATCGTGGGTCAGTGATTTGGTCTACGACGCGGCGGTAGCCGACGAGGAGGATGAGGAAAGGAGAATTCTCCTGTCAAATGCCGAAGGCCACCTTGCGATGCACTACGCATTGCTCGCTTTGAACACAAACCTGACGCCGAAGGGGCTGATCAGGAGTGAGAATGGCCGGGGCGACTCGGTAACCACCTACTTCTCGCCAAAGGAAGTGGAGTCTTACTCAAACCAGTACCTGGAGAGAGCGAGGGAAATCGCCGAGCCGTATCTCGAGGCGGACGGCACGCCCGCTGCGGCGTTTGAGATAGCTGAAGATGGGCTCTAAGAAGTGGGTCCTCGAGCTCGTAAGAGGAGCTCTGGTCCCAAAGAAACTCTACTGGCTTGAGACAAAGGATACGCCCTTTGACATAACGGGCTCGGTCGCAAAACTCCGCGTCAAGGCGGACGGCGTCGACGAGTTCGAGATAGCGGCCCCCGAAGTAGATGTAACGGACGGGCCATCGGGCGAGATCACGATCGCACTCCTGGACGCGACCGTGGGCGCATTCGATTTCGAGGAAGGCGAGGTAGCCCTTCAGCTTGATTCGAAGATCCTCCAGACGGGACGGATCAAGATCAGGAACTTCTATGAGGGATGAGCCGAGACTTGTTGTACAGGAAGCGATCTCGATCCTCGTCACTGACGACGAGGAGATTTTCCAGGTCGGAGGCGTTTGGCCTCCGGGGACTTCCGGCGCGAGCTACCTGCACAACCAGGCGGCTCCGGACACGGTTTGGACGGTCAATCACAATCTCGGCTTCAGGCCGAACGTGGAGATCCGCAACGCGGGCGGTCAGGTCATTCTAGCCGACGTTGCCCATATAACGGACAACCAACTAAAGATCACATTCGCGGCGCCTACAGCGGGCACGGCAAGAGTCATCTAGCGAGGTAAGAGGATATGTCATTGAAGGTCTACAACGGACTCGACCTGCAGTCAACCAAGGTCGAAAACCTAGGGGCTCCGACCGCAGACAACGACGGCGCGAGGCTGGTCGATATCAACAACGCGGTTGAAGGTGTCGCGTGGAAGGACGCTTGCGTGGTCTCGACACAGGGGAATCTCAATCTTTCAAGTCCCGGCGCGTCGATCGACGGGATCGCGATGGCGCAGGACGATCGGGTGCTGGTCCGCCAACAGACAAACGCCCAAGAGAACGGGATCTATATCTTCAACGGCGCCGCGTCAGCAATGACCAGGGCCGTCGATGCCTCGACGACCGAGGAGCTCGAGCAGGCGATCACCACTGTCGAGGAGGGAACCGACGCGGGCACGTCCTGGCGGCAGACTCAGGTCAATTTCACCCTCGATACGAACGATTGTCTCTGGACTGCGTTTGGAACCGCTGTCCCGTCGGCGTCAGAAACCACTGAAGGCAAGATCGAGCTGGCGACACAGGCGGAAACCGACACGGGGACGGATGACAACCGGGCTGTCACTCCCGAGAAGCTGGCGAACTGGTCAGGGGCGCTCGAGCGTCATGAGGAGAACATCGGAGACGGGGCGGCTACCCAATTCGATATAACCCATAACTTTGGGAGCCGGGACATCTCGCTCGAGGTCTACAGGAATTCAAGTCCCTGGGACACGGTTCTTTGCGATGTCTCGCGGCCGGATGTAAACACGGCGAGGCTCAACTTCGCGGTTGCGCCGACCTCGAATCAGTTCAGGGTAGTTGTCAAGAGATAGATGCCTGAGATTCTCGCGAGACATGAGGAGGAATGGAAGACGCTCACGGATGCCGCGACCGTCTCGGTCGACCCGGCGGACGGGCATCGGTTCTACCACTCCGGATCTTCGGCCCGCACCTTCGCGGCTCCGGGGACCGGGGGCTACAAGGGGCAGCAGCTCGTTATCGCCATGAAGAACACGGGCGGATCCGGGATCACGCATACATTCACGACCGGATCCGCAGGAGCCTGGCGCTTTGGGGCGGACATCACGGGGATCTCGGAGCTGGCGAGCGGAACGACAGACTACGTTACGGCTGTTTACCACGACACGGACCAGAGGTGGGACATTGTCGGGTACTCGAAGGGCTACTAGTCCGTAAGTATTGATGGATCGAGAAGGCCAAGAGAGAAGGAAACGCATGGAGGCGGTCCCAACGAGATGGTGCCGCAATCCGGACGCTGCGCCTGCGGGGCCCGGTAAAGGATTCGGCGGGGGCACACCATTAACCCTAGATTGGTATCGATTCCAAGGGAGTGAAGGGAGTAAGGAGCGTGGGTCGTAGCGGATCCCGGAAATCCTCTTTCTACTGTCCCCGCCGATGTATTAGGTAATGAGCAGGATAAGACAGTATCTCTGTAGGAAAGGCGTTCACAAGTGGACGTACTATCGGCTGCTGGTCGGACGGTTTCCCTGTTATCGGGAATGCGGTCATTGCTCGAGGCTCGAGCATCTTTCGGCGCCGCGGGGGAGCGATATGAAGTGGAGGACGGTAGATGGCTAGAGTCTATGTTGTTAACTCCGTGACGCGGAAAACCTACCGTGTCTACGAACAGAATCCGCCTGCGGAAGAGAACGCTATTCGGTTGGTAGAGGTCTTCGACCGCACCTGGGACAACCCTCCGACACCGGGCGCAAATGAGCGGATCGAGAAGTATTTTGAGGATGACGACGAGGCATTGACAAGGACGTTCAAGAAACGCGCGGTGCCGCTGTCGCAGTCGCAGATCGACCGGAGAACACAACGGGAGGCGGACCAGGCGGAACGCCAGACCCTGAAAGCCCACTACCAGGACCTGAAGAACGGAGCTGGAACAGCGGCCGAGCGTCTCCAGCGGGTGGAGAGAATGCTGGCGCATGTGATTCGTCACGAGATGAGGGAGTAGGATGGCATCCGGCGACGTTACCTGGAACAACACCCAATCGCTCGATATCACGGGCAACGATGTCGAGCACGCCGCTTCCTCCTATTGGTGCTACGGAAATTCCGATCAGAAGGTAGACGCTGACAACGACCCGTATGTTGAGTTCGTTTTCAACAACGGCAATGGAGAGAACTACTATGTTTTTGCCCTTACCGACGACAACGAGCCGTATTCAAGCTCGAGTCCTGACCCCGGAACGGCAGGCTACAGGCTCACTTACGACGATTCCCGCTACGGCACCATTGCCAAATGGAACGGGTCGAGCTGGGCCTATGCCGGCGATTTCGACACGGACGGTTACGACATGTCGACAGCTGTTGTCAGGTTCGGGTTTGACGGCGGCGAGTTCTATATCACGATCGACGGGACAGAGGAATATCGGGACACGGGCGAAACCCACTCGGAGGATTTCATGTTTCTTGTTGTGGCGGGGAACGACGTGTCAGGCACGGACGGACTCAACGATGTTGTCTATGACGATGGCATCGCCGCCGCCGCGAAGACCGACAACTTCTTTGGGGCCATGCCGGCTATTTGAGAACGTTCAGCCTGCTCTGAACACAAGAGAGAACCGATGGCGACGATTAGAGTAGACATCTCGGGTCTTGAAGAGCTTGAACGGGAGATCGAGCAGCTCGCTGTTCAGGCGACCGGGCGACTTGGCGAAAGGGCTTACATGTTGATGCGGGAGGAGGTGCCCGTTGAGACCGGGAATCTTCGCCAGGGAGTAGTTGGCTACCCGCCCGGCGGGGAGATCGTCAGGGACAAAGATGCTCCTCCGGTTTCTCGTGCCGGTCGACCGGTGTCAAAACCCAACAGGGCTCAAATCGTGGTTTCGGCCAGGAGAGCCAGAAGGGGACCGAGGCGAGCGACCCTGCATCTTGCGAGCGGGAAGACCAGGGAGATCCGACTCCGTTCGGTCAAGAGCTACAACTACGCAGAACGCGTGGCGAAAGGTAGGGACGCGATCAAGCCGAAAAGGGGGGAGGCGCTCCTTATCCCGGTCGACAGAAAACCCGACAAGGGGAGCTACATCACCGATGGAGATCAGATCTATGTCGTCCGGAAATCCGCTGAGGCCGTGAAGGCAGACCCCTATCACAAACGTGCGGCCAAGCGGCTCAGGTCCGAGGCACCGGTGATCGTCGAGAAGGTCGTGGAGAAGCTGTTTGATGGCTGATCAACCGGTTGAAAACCTGCTCTACGAATTTCTCGCCGAGAACATCGGCGAATTCGGCACGGCGCTTGAGATCCATACCTCGGCATACGAGACGAGGCACAAGGACCGCGGAATAGTCATTGGCGACGCAGAATCGGAAATGCTCCCGGACGGGAACGGCGACTCGATGAAGGAGTTCGACGCCACGCTCGCGCTGGAGATCTACTCGAAGGTAGAGGGGCAGGACAAGGATCTAAGAATCGGGGCCAGACAAGCGGTGTTTGATATCAAGACGTCGCTCTTGAAGCTCTTTGAGAAGTACCCGACGCTCGACGCCCGCGGATGCCGGATCCGCATTCTCGATCAGGTCCGGTATTTCGAGAGCTACGAGAGCGAGCCATACGCGGTTGAGATAGTCCCGGTCGTTTTCAATCCATTCAACTCTTAAAAGAGAGGTAGACGATGAAAGAAGAGAAAAGAAAGATCAAATTGAAAGAGGGCCAGCCTAAGAAGCTCGAGATCATCATCGGCAACAGCGCGATCAAGGTCTCAGGCTCAAAGCCCCGATCGGTGCCGCTCTCCGAGTTGCAGCTCTGGCTCGACACCGGACGGTTCGAGCTTGTCGAAGAGGCGACCGAGCAATCCGACACGGCGAAGAAGAAGCCCGAAAAGAAGAAGGACGGAGGTGAATCCTAATGCCGACATCAAAAGCATCCGTAAACATTTTTGCGCTTTCGGCGCAGGCGCAGGCCGATTACCAGACGCCGCTCACGCCGAGCACGGGGACAAAGCTCCACAGGCAGATCGAGAAAAGTGATCGCCAACTCGCGAAATACACGGCTCCGGCGTCCGACAACCGCGGCTACTCGACGGGCACGCCCTATCCGACGAGGAAGACGCTCGATTCGCACGACGTGACAATGCAGCTCACCGAAGATCTATCCTCGCAGCTGCTTGGCGAGAGGGCCCTCGCCGGAATGGGCGAAGTGACGACTCAGGAGATCACCGCTGCAGAGACCTGGGAGCATACATTCAAGATGCTCAATCCCCAGGCATCGGCGCAGCTCCCGGCCTATGACTACTTTGAGAAGGAGGGCGAGGACGCGTCGCGTCCGAACGCGCACAACGTCGAGTTCCCATCCATGGTTTGCGAAAACTTCGCGGTGACTGGCCAGGGCCGCGCACTGCTTCAGGCCGCAACCTCCTGGAGAGGATCCGGCAAGAGGATCTCGCCGTCGCCGATCACGTTCTTTGGGGCAGGATCCGAAGTGATCCTGATCGAGGACATGGTGCACAACTATTTCCGGAACTCGGCGGCGAAGCTCAATCTGTATCCACAGGTCAATCTCGGCGGGGTAGCGCACGAGGTACTCTGCGACTTCCGGGATTTCGAGTTCTCGATCTCCTGGAACCTCCTTGCCGAGGCCGGATACCTCGGGTGCGGGATCTTCCAGGAAACGGACAACTCCGAGTCCGGAGCCGTGCGCGGAAAGCTCGAGATCGGCGACCCAAACGTCCAGTTCAACTTCACGATCCTCAACAACGACGACTACGACGCTGACGCACTGCTTCAGACGATGGCCTCGATCAGCGCCTCGCTCAAGTACGAGGGAAGCATTATCGAATCGACGAACCGGCATTCAGCCGAGTTCAAGCTCCTTCATGCCAACATAGTCGATATCGATCACACGGAGGTCGACGGTGAGAACGCCGTGAGGATCACAACGGAGCCGCTAGCTCTCGGACAGGTGATGCCGGTCGAGCTCGTGGTTCAGAACGATGTAGAGAGCTACGCTACGCCAAACTGGTAGGCAGAGTGGTGCGAGTGTTGACTTTGTATATAAAGAAGTAAGAGGTGAAAAATGCAGGAATCAGCCCAATCAGTACCGATAGAGGTTGCGACCGAGGACCGGTCGGTGATCCCGATGCCTGAGCCCGAAGAGCACGAGTATTTCTTCGACGCGAGCTCACGGAATCGATTCGAATTCAAGGTTCGGCACAAGGGGAAGACCTATGATACGGCCCACATATTCGAACCGCTTTCGGATGAAAGGTTCATGAAATTCCGGCGCGCGATAAGGGCTCGCGGCAATGAGTCGAGGGTAAAGGAGAACTCGATGGAGGCGGCGGTGAGCCTCTGGGACGATCTGATCGTAGAGGTCGAGAATATCGAGGTTTCCGGGGATGACTGGAAGCCAAAGATCCCGATCTCCGAGAAGATAGAATCGATTCAGTTTCTGCTCGCCGTCGCTATTGCTGAAGAAGATCTGGGGGATGACGATCCAGGAGTGAGGCGACCCGACGACGACTCGCCCGAGGTCGTGATAACGGAGGCATTCCTAAACGGCAACGTTGTCAGGCAGCGCCATGAGCTGCAGCCCACGACCTTTGAGCTCAAGAAGAGATACGCCCGGATCATGAGTCAGCGCTTCCGCCAGGAGCAAACCGGAGGACTGAGGCGGGAGCCAGAGATCGAAGTTGTCCCAAAAGATGAGCAATTCGCCAAGCTATACGACCAGATGTTGATCGAGGCAAAAGGATTCGAGAACGACGAAATACCGGTCAGGTTCAAGACCACCGTAGTTCACGAGATCTTCGACGGAGTCCTTGACGAAAAAAAGTAGACGCCGCGATCGACCTGCTTCGGCGAAGAGTGTTTGATCGGCACGGTGAGGAACCGGGAGGAAGCGTCTCTCGCTGCCCTGGGGAGAGCTGCAAACAGTTCTCAAAGAGGTTCTCGCAGGCGGCCGGCGATACCTGGAGAGCGAAAGCGGAAGAAGCAGTGGCCGGCTGCGAACGGTGCGACGGAAATCCCCCGAAACGGCCCGGCGATGAAGACCAGACAGCGGAACGGATCCGGGAAGTGATCGACGAGGTTGAGGACATCGTAGATTGTCAGAACGCCGGATCAGTGACCGATTGGGACGCCTACGAGTTCTTCTATTTTGAACTGGTCAAGGAATGGCGAAGGATTGAGCGGCTGTGCGAGATCACTCAGGCGGCAAGGATCAGGGCATTCATGACCGCGATGCCTGGAAAGTAGATGGCTGAAACCTCTGTAATAATCAATATCATCACCCGGGACGGCGATCTAAAGGAGTCCACAAAGTCCTTGAAAGGCCTGACACAGGCCGCTAAGGAGACCGGAGGCGCCACGAAAGAGATCGGCGAGCTCGAAGACGCGCTCGGTGGTGTAGCCGATAGTTCGGACACGGCGCTGGCCGGCCTTCTTCGCCTTGGAAAATCAGCCGGGCCAGTAGGCTTGGCGATAGCCGGCGTCGCCGTAGGGCTAACGGCAGTTGGTGTTGCGGCGGTCAAGGCAGGGAAAGAGATCTTCGCCCTCTCCGAGGAATACGCGGATCTCGCAAATGAGATCGGAAAGCTCAAAGAAGAAACCGGTGTCTCGGCCGAGACACTCTCGGCACTTCAGACCCAGGCCAACCTTACGGGTCGAGAGTTCTCTCAGGTCACATCCTCGATCGAGGGATTTCGCAAAAAGGTTGTAGAAGCTGCCGGCGGATCAAGGCAGGCCCGAAATGATCTGAGATCGCTCGGCATTGACGGGACCCGGGCCGCCGCGGATCTTGATACGGCATTCAGGGCTACGGTCAGCACCATCGCCGAGATGCCGAAAGGCGTGGCGAGGGCCGACGCCGCCAACAAGGCCTTCGGGGTCTCTGGATACAAGATCCTACCGTTCCTCGACGAGTTCGACGGTGACATCAACAAGATCATCGAATCGGCCGACGAGTACGGAACGCTTATCGGCGAAGAGAATGTCAGGCATTCGAGGGAGTTCCAGCAGGCATTAGCTGAGACGACATCGAGGGTATCGGGGCTCAAGAATGAATTTGTTGAGGAGTTCCTTCCCGCTGTAACCAATGTTCTCAGAACCATCAACGATGTTCTGGACGAAAACGCCGACACCTTCCGGTTCTGGGCCGATAGCGTAGGCCGATCGATCGCAAGCGTTGTGAACTGGGCCGGAGACAGCTTGTTCTCTCTCAACAGGCTCTACCAGAACGGATTCTTTGGAGGTGTCACCAACACGGTCTTCGGAATCACGAATCCGTCCCTCTATTCGCCGGGACATCTCACCGGATCCCTTCTCACAGCCTCATCCGGTTTCGCGATGTCCGAAGTCCAGCTTCAGCAGCGGAGGCGAGATAGAGCGCTAAGGCGGAATTCGATTCTCGAAGGCCTGGATACCGGCCTCGAATTCCCATCTTCGAGCAGCTCTCGCGGCGGTTCGGCCGGAAACGCACCGTTTAGGCCTTCGAGACGCGCGCAGGCGCTAGCCCAGGCGGCGAACGCATTGGGAGTTGATGTTCTGGACCTGGCGATGATCATCAGCTTCGAGACGGGAGGATCTTTCAGCCCGGCACAACGGGGCGGTGCCGGCAACCGGTTCCTCGGACTCATCCAGTTCGGGCCTGAAGAACAGCGACGGTACGGGGTGAGCCCCAGTCAGAGTTTTGAATCACAGCTCATGAGTTCGGTCGTTCCGTTCCTTCGTGATCGGTTTGCAGCTGTCGGCAAATCGACCTTCGGCGCATCAAGTCTCGATCTCTACCGTACGATCATTGGAGGCAACCCGCTCGCAAGCCTAACCGCGCGCGACGCCTTTGGAACCTCTGCGCTCAGTGGAGTCCAAACGATGTTGAGGTCCCAGCGACAACAGGTGATCGACCGCTTCTTTGGAGGCAGCGCGACGAACGCCGAGGCTCTGCAGGGTCGTGGTACATCCGAGCTCGAGCGATTCCTGCAGGCCAGGGCGAATCTCTCACGGATCTTCCGCGACCGACATTCAGTCGAGAATCTACCTACACTGATCGAGTCCCAAACCGGAGTTTCTGCTGGAGGGGTCTCGCCACGACCGACGCTCAACGAAGTGGAGATCGCGGACCTCGCAAGACTCGCGCCGAATCTGACGCAGCAAATTTTTGCCGAGTCCCTCCAGAAGGCGTTGGGAGCCGGCCTTCACGGGTCAAAGGCCGAGACCGCTGCTAACGAGGAAGCAATCAAGAAGCTGAAGTCGCTCGAAGAAGAGTATGTCGCGCTCAGGACCCGATCGGTAGAGCTCGAAACGAGGCGGCTCCACATTCAATTCTCGATAGGGAATCATCAGAAGATCATCAACTCGATGATCAGGGAAGCGAAGATCTCCCAGGAAGAGGAGCTCGATACCCTTTCGAAGCAGCTCGAAGTACAGCGCGAACTCGCTGGCGACGCACTATATCGTCAATATGCGGCCGAAGTCGAGATCCTCGCTGAGAAGCTCGAGCTGGAGCGAGAGATCTTCCAGCTTGAGACGCTGATCGCGGCGCAAGGCGCGAACGCGGCCGAGAGATACAAGAAGGCCTGGCTTGAAGCGATCTTCGAGATTCGCGACGCGAACACCCGTGCGATCGAGTCCCAGATCAGATCGCAGGTCAGGCTTGGCGACATGCAGACGGTACACAATGAGCAGATCCGCGCCCGTGTTCTCGAGCACCTCGCAGCACAGCGATCGATGACCGAGACGATCGGCGGGGAGATCATTTCTCTTTATGAAGAGATCGCCACGAGGTCCGAAGAGATCCTTGATCGCTCGATCGGGAAGATTCCTATACTAGGAGGTGTCGTCAAGACGCTGGCCCGTCAGTCGCTGACGAGGGCGACAACAGGCTTTCTCGACACGTTCTTTCCCGGTGCGGCCGGCAAGATTGAGGCCCTTCAGAACCCGGAGCTGGGAGAACTCAAGACTCAAACCTCGATTCTAAAGGCGATCGAGATCAATACCTCGATCGGAGCGGCCGCAACCGGAGGCAACGTGACGATCAACTCCACTCTTGGAGGATTGCTGGGAGCGGTTTCCACGGGATCGATCCGGGGAGGCGGTCCATTGCCCATTCAATCCGTCGGAGGCGGGTTTCCGGGGCTTGGCGGAGGATCCGCGGCAGCCTTGGTCCGTGAGATCATCAATCGTGCAACGGGGGATCCAGGTTTTATCGCGTCCCAAACCACGATCGATCCAGGGGCAACGGCGACTGGAAGAAACGGTGCGGTGATATCCGGCGGCAGGGCTGAATTTCCGAGGCTCGCCGGGAATGTGGGAGCGGCTCTCGGAATTGCGGGTTCACTCATACCCGGCAGGATTGGCGGTATCGTCTCGGCCGTTGGATCGGGAATCGGTATTGCCTCAAGCCTGGGTACGATTCTCAGTATCTCTGCACTCGGCGGTCCGATCGGCCTCGCCATCGGGGCGGGGATCGGGCTTCTAACGGCAGTGTTCGGCGGTCTCTTTGGATCGAAGAAGCGAAAGCGGGACAAGAGAGAGAAGATTCCTCAGCTGACGCAGGGCTTCGCGGACGCGATCCAGGAGTTCCGCGACCTGATAGCCGAGGTTCGGACATTCTCGGTGGATCCGGACACTGCTCTCTCGAGGGGCAAGGAGCTCCGCCAGCAGATCGCGTCCGGTTTCGGAATCCAGTTCGAATCCAAGAAGTATCGGCGGATTGCAAGGGAGAGGATCAATCAGCAGCTGGCACAGATCGACGCGAAACCGGACGGGTTGATGCAGCAGTTGCTGGACGCGGTTGCGATCGCCAAGGCCGCGGGCGACAGGAGACAGCGGATTCTGCCTGAATTCGCAGGCGGCGTCTTTATGGATGCGCTGTTTCGAGCGCAGTTCGGAGCGTTCAAAAGGCGCAACGGGCTCTTACCAGGCAGCTGGTCGGGCTCTGATCATGTACCAGCTCTACTTGCCGACGCCGAGATGGTCCTGAATCCCGCGCAACAACAGAACGTCATCGCGAATGCCGGAGGGCGAGACGTGTTTGCCGGTGCGGGCATCCCGAATTATCAGAATAAAGCGAGTTCGCCGCCAGCGGTGGCGCGGATGGCTTCAGGCGGCGTGGTTCTCTCGGGCGGAGCGGTACCACCGGTGGTGCTTCAACCCAACTTTTCGTTTGAGCTCACCGGGGTGACGTTTGAGGAGGGCGCAAGGATCTGGCTTCAGTCAGATGACGGCCGACGGACATTGGTAAAGGTGCTGAAGGAGGAAGGCTAGATGGCAAGGGCTATTAACGCAAATCTCCAGACGATTCTCTTCAACAGTGGCAGAGGAGCCGAGGGCACTGTAGAGATATACTTTCCGGGCAAAGACGTTCTCCGGTTTGCAACCGCACCGTTGACGATCGGAGCTGAGGTCTACTCAAATGATGTGGAGTCGATCGCTGAGATCCGGCAGACACTTGAGAATCCTTCGGACAGAGTTCGGATCGCTTTGCAGAACAAAAATGGCGTACTGGGACTCCATCTAGCTGACAACAGGGAGGAATGGCGGGAAGCAACAGCCGTGATCGGCAGATACTACAAAGACAAGGCGGACCTCGGTCTGGCGGAATGGACCGAATTGTTCGCAGGGTCCGTTCAGAAGCCGGAATCCGATGATTTCCGACTTACCTTTGAGGTTGTCACCGACACTCTCAGCAAAGGCAGAATCGTTGCATCGGGGACTCTCGCCTACCCGTGCAGGTTCACCTATAAGGATCTCGCGACATGCGGGGCGACCAGCAGCGAGACGAGTTGCAATCATACCCTCAAATCGAAAGGGGGATGTGACGGGAGAAATAACGCCTACCGCTTTGGAGGAATGGAGAGCAGATACAACCCAGATCAGAATGTTCCGGGGACAGGCGGGAACATCGACATACCCGTCCCGCCCGACAGGTGTCCCCGTGTGGATCAGTTGATTCTCATAGAGGACTACTGGGGATCGCCTTTTCCGATCCGTGTCAGTCGTCTGAAGCTGTCCGACCGGATCTTCAATCCGGTTGCCGGGACATTCCATGAAATCAAGACGCTGCGACACATCCCGGGTGTCGAGATTCACAAGCTCTCGACGGCAAACGGGGCGATCTGCTACTCGAGCGATTCCCACCTGGTGCTCGAGGACTCCCGGGACAGGCGACGCAGGCCTGTTTCAGAATTTGATGTAGGAGAGGAGATCCTGACATTCAAAGGGGAGGCCGTCTTCGGATCAAGATTAACTGCAGTGGATTCCACCGGGAGATCCGGAGATGTAATGGAGATCGAGATGAAAGACGGGCATATCTACGCAGCGGGCCGGAGGGAGCCTTTCGTGGTAGCTCACAACCTGAAGAACCCTTACGACACGGAGGAGCCACCGGTGAGCTGAACCATGACAGTAATCGACCATCTAAAGGGAAAGAATCCCGAGTTCTTGACACTGGAAGTAGCGTTTGGCCGCCATGTGATTGCCGGAGATCTCACGAAGTCAAAGGTAACCGGAACGGACCCGAATCATATCGTCCATGTCCAGCACATCCTTGGCGAGGCGTTCGGCAAGGGCTGGAAGGAGATCATAGGAGCCTGGTTCAGGGGTGTGAACCGCGATTCTTCGAAGTTCAAGTTCTATCCGGGAATCCAGTCTTCCGGGGATTCGGATCCTATACAGGGCGTCGATTCCGAGTTTGATCTGGACACGCCGCATTCCAACACCGCTTGGGTACGTCTCGAATGCCCCAACGGGAGCGAGTCGGGAATACCGGATTTCGATACCAAGAATGATCCTCCCGTGGGCGCCTCCTTCATCGTCGACTGTCAGACCGGGGATGTCTATGACGACACGGGAGCGATCTCTGCCTCTGATGTGCTTCTGGTCAACCCTGCTGACGTGATCGCGTTCGGCGCGATGATAATTCAGCGCTATCCCTCTACCAGGATCGACTGGGTTGCACTTGACGCACTCAGAAGCTTCTGCGACGAGACAGTTACGCCCGATTATACGACGCTGCCCCAGGGCGTTGGCCTGACCGGCAAGTACTACGACGGAAATGCATTCGACACTCTGATCAGGTCTAGGGTAGATCCGATCATCGATTTTCCTCAATCGAGCGGGGTCCCTGAACTGGGCTTGTCCCCTGACGATTTCTCGGTTAGATGGGAGGGGAAGCTCCGGGCCGAATACTCGGAGGAGTACACCTTCCAGGTAATCCACGACGGTGGCGCGAAGCTCTGGGTCGATGACGTTCTTATCATCGACGAGTGGGGCTCGACTGGTACACATACCGGGAATTCCACCCTCACGGCCGATCAGTTCTACAGCATCAAACTTGAATGGGAAGATTCCACGGGTGACGCCGAGATCCGACTGCAGTGGAGCTCCCCCAGCCAACCGCTGGAGACGATTCCACAGAATCGACTCTATCCAAAGGACGAGGCGGTGAAGAGGTTTGAATGCCACGCCGCTTTCACTCAGCCTACGACCTTCGACGATTTCCTGAGGCAGGTACTGTTCAGTTGTAACGGCGCATTCCAGGAGGCCGATGGGAAGCTCAGGTTCTTTTCGATCGACGATATCACCCACTCTTTCGACTTCGACGAGTCGAATATTGTCAAGAACACCTTCAAGTTTTCCCCTAGATTTACTCAACAAGAGCTTTTGCAGCTCCCGAATCGATTCATTGCGAACGGACGCGATCTCGATTCGAGATACATTGAAGCGTTTGACCCTCAAGTGTTTGTCGATCTTCCGGATCTTCAGACGATGGCAGGTAGGATAATCGAGGAGGTTGTCTTCGTCGGCAACACCACGAGATGGCAGGCTCTCGCCAATCTCACCCACTACGCGAAAGTGAGGACTACAAACCTCCTCAGTGAGTTTGAAGGTCTTCCCAGTACGCTCGAGGTGTTACCGGGAGATCTTGTCAGGGTTTCCCACGCGCAGCCGGACTGGACAAATAAGCAATTCCTTTCTCTCGAGGCGACGGAGAAGTCTCTGGACCGAGCGGCCGATAACAGGATATTGAAGCTTCTTGAATGGACTTGATCAATGCCGGATTCAGAATGGACAAAGAGGAAGCTGGTGCCGAAGGGAGATCTGGAAGCCTGGCATGCGCTTGATCTAGCAGAAGACGGGTCAAACGTTGACGATTTCTCAGGAAAGGACCGGACCCTGAGCTGCCCGTCAAATGAGCCGACGCTTCAGACGGACGTGATCAACGGGCGTCCCGCCCTCTATTTCGATGGAGCCGACAACTTTCTGCGTTATACGGGAGCCTTCACTGCGAGACATGTATTTGTGCTTGGAGCCTACGAGGATGCAGCATTCGGAGCGAATGAAGCCGGCCTGCTTACAGACAATGCCACGACTGGGATTCTCGTCGGAAACTCGGTATCGACCCGCTTCTTCAATTTCAACTTTGGCGCGTCGGGTGAATTCGACTACAAGAGGGCCGACGTGGCCTTTGCGGAAGCCGATCAACAAGCCCCGGTAAATTCGGTATTCAAGCTGATGGAGGTCAGCCTAGACAGCGGTTGGGCGATGGACGGTATAAGGGTTGGTCAGGACCGCACATTTTCTAGTCGGCTGTGGAAGGGATGGTATGTTGAAAGCCTGATCTATTCTGAGGTCAAGAGTGATGCCGAGCGTTGGGAGATCTACCGGTATTTTGCCATGAAGTATCACCTCTGGCAGGAGACCTCGTCGGGCTTGTACGTCTTCCCCTTCCAGGCCAACAGGACACGACCCACCAGCCGAGGGCAAGAGCACTACCTGAGCGAGCCGTATTCTGGCGATGCGAAGGTTCTTGTCCGAGGAGGCAAGCGCAAAGAGTTTCAGCTTCCGTTCCAGCTTCGATCGGATGTGGAAGCAGTAGCGGCCCAGAAGTTCCACGAGGACCACTATCCGGATCCCACAGATCACTTCATCGTCAGGGATTTCAACTACTGGCCGCCCGAGGACCACGAATGCCGATTCACGTCTCCTTTCGAGGAGCAGGGTTCGGACGTTGCTTTCCGGTTCAACTATTCGTTCAGCGCTCTTGAGATATAGAAGATATCGAGGCTTCTTCCCTGATCTGGTATCCTGTTCAACGCAATGGAATTCAAGCGTCTAAACAAGGACGAACAGCTCAGTTTCCGAGATGACTTCAAGGAAAAGGAAAAGGAGATTCAACGCTACATAGGAATCTACCTGTCCAGCCTGGTGGTAGCCGCAGGGTGGCTGTTGAGGCCTGATGCGGAAGATCTTCTATCGCTTTCTATGGGCAACCACGGGTACAACTTGTATGCAGTGCAGGGGGTCATCGCGGTAAACGTACTTTTCACGGCGTTCCTGATTTACAAGAGCCTCATCATCCATGAAATAATGCAATTCATCAGCGTCTTTGGTAACAAGGATGATTCTTTCGGTTACTGGGAGTGGTGGCGCAGAAACGAATACAGTGCGACTAAGAGAGCGAAGACGATCTACTTTGCCCTGATAGCCATCCTACCTCTTTTTGTTTCGTTCGCGAGTCTGTACTTCCTCGGCACTCTCATCTTCTCCGATTCCTTTGTTTCGCGAGTTCAGGCAACTGGAATGACTATCGAAGAGAGCAGGAGCATGCTGTCTGGTGTTCAGTTCTGGTTCATCGTTTTGGTCCTTTTGCACGCCGTTCCGATCTGGTTTCTGGTTCTTCATCAGGGACCGGTCATGAAGCTGTGGAAGAAGATTGCAGGAGCGACAGAGCCTGAGGGGATCGAGAGCTTTGTAGACAAGTTGCTCAAGAAAGCCGACCGGGGTGAGGACGTCACGAGTTCCGAAGACGATACCGTTTCAAACGAAGAGCCTTGAGTATCGATGACTTTCAGATCGGACCGGCTTACTATTGAGAGGTGTATCACAACGACCCGCAAACACGATATTCTCCAGAATTCAGTGTTGACTCAGTCAACATCGGATTCTGAGCAATATCGTGTTAAGAGCTCTCAATTATCGTGTTTGCGCGCAATTGCATTCCTCCCTTAGATTCCGTGGTGAATCGGGTTAAACTGCTGCGAATATGGCAACTAAGAAAGAGAT
>FUIF01015752.1_pt1 | contig 44456 bp, 79 predicted proteins | sample 1003461 | NCBI WGS metagenome assembly FUIF01 (sample SAMEA80401918, study PRJEB19352) | marine metagenome
ATGCCATCGACAAATACGACTGGCTTCCAGCGGAGCAGAGGGAGTTTATCGTGGCAGCGTGTGGTACAATATTGATTCATTTCCTACAGGAAGCGAGAGAGCTTTTTGGCTGGGTCAAAAGCAAGTTTGACACACCACCCGAGAGAGGTGAGGGAGATTGATTTCCAAGTTGAAGGTCTACGGCCTTGCCGTTGTGGGCGCTGTTATGAGTGTCCTGCTGATTGCGGTGAAGATCCTCACCAAGCAAAACTCTCGGCTAAGAAGGAAAGTCTCAACCCAGAAAGCAAAGGTCCAGCACCAACAGGCCGTGATAAGGTCGGATAAGGAAGCCGACGAACAGGAAGACGTTAGACTAGTGGAGCTAAAGAATGAGATCAAGGAATCTGGCGGTTCTTCTGCCTTTCGTAATCCTAATGACCTCCTGCGGGACAACAAAGACGATAATTGAAGAACAGCCCTGCCCCTCCCCTCCTATCTTGGGCGAAGTCTCCCCTGAATTAGAGTCCCAGACCCCCTTGGAGGTTATTACCATCGTCTCCGAGAACTACATCAAATTAGCTACTTATGCCAACAAACTACGGGCTAGGGCGCGGTGCGAATCGTAGAGGTGAAATGGCAAGACGCTTGGATCGATGTTGAGGACATGACGCTTGCCAAGGCCAAGAAGCTAAAACCCGTTATCCGATCTACTGTCGGATACCTTGTGAATGACTGTGAAGAGTGGGTAGTCCTTTCTACGGATAAGTTTGAAAAGGGCAAGGAGATATCTGCACCTATGGTGATCCCCAAGGGCATGATATTGGAGTACCACGAGTATGAAGAAAGCTCTTAAATTCGTAGGATTTTCACTGCTTACAGCGATGTTCACGATTGGACTTTATGTTAGTATTGGCCTGTATGGAGAGTACAGGCAATCCCAAGGCTACTTTACTGGATTGGTCAAGGGGAAGGCTAAGTGCCTAAAAACGTCTTATGACGCCACAGAGCGAGCAGAGGATTGGCAAATCGAAGAGTTCTTGTAATATCAGACACTCACTGTCCCTTCCAACACCGGGACGCCCTCAGCTTCCTAGCCGCCATCAAAGCGGAATACAACCCCGACCGCGTTATTCACATCGGGGATGAAGTTGACAACCACGCAATCTCCTTCCATGACACAGACCCCGATTCCTTTTCCCCCGGCGAAGAGCTTGAGCGGGCCAAAAGGGTTCTATGGGAGATGGAAGAGCTATTTCCTAAAGTGGATGTCATGGAGTCCAATCACGGCTCTCTTGCTTATAGGAAGGCGAAGCATCATGGTATTCCTAGGCAATGGCTCAAGACCTACGAAGAGGTCCTGTTCGATTATCGGAAAACCGGGTGGAAGTGGCATTTTGAGATGGAAATTCGGTTGCCAAACGGACAACCGTGTTATTTTCACCACGGACGCTCTGCTAACTCTCTTCTCGCCTCCCAAGCCCGAGGTATGCCCGCTGTGCAAGGGCACTATCACGAAAAGTTTAATATCCAGTACTGGGGAACCACTGAAAGACTCAACTGGGGAATGAATATAGGGTGTCTGGTAGATGACAATGCCCTAGCTTTCGAGTACAATAACTCCAACCTCAAAAGACCGATAATCGGCTGTGGGATGATTATTGACTCTCAGCCCAAACTTATACCATTAGTAATGAATAAGGGAGGGCGCTGGAATAAGCGTTTGACATGAGCTACCCTAGGTTTCTCCCCTTTATCGGCTTCAGGACCCTTCCCATAGATAACGATGGGGTGCCATCAGAGTATGAGAATAGTCGCTGGAAGGCGTCTTGCTTTATGGTTGAGTGGTTTGGTCAAGGTATTATTCTTTTCTCGACAAACATCGTTGAGAATGATGGGGATATATACAGGAGGTGACATGCCTACCGTGCCCCAAGAACAGCTAGACGAGATCGAAATGACAATCCAAGATCTTCTAGATCAACTAGAAGAAACCCGCAAAGAACGGGACGCCTACAAGCTCAAGGTTCAACAGCTCTTATCTGATAGATCCGCTGACGTCGACCTATTTAATCGTTGAATGTAGGCATCCGTGCCTGCCACCCCTTCCTTGGGCCTCTCCCACCTAGAACGGAATGTCATCCTCGAAGGCGTCTGCTGCGACCGTTCCTGCGTTCTGAGGAGCTTGAGTTCTGTTGTAGTCTGCACGGCTCATGTGTCCTGATTGTTGAGGGACGTACTTGTCCTGTACGTGTCCTGAGAAGTCTGGTGCGTTCTCAGATTTCTTCTCCCTGTTTCTCCAGACAGCCACTTCAAACTCTTCTCCTGCACGGAGATCCCTGTGTGCTGTACACTTAATGGATAGCGGATGGTTCTCCTTCCTCGGATTCCATGCTACCGCGTCACCTGCTTTCTTTTCGTAAGGCATAATTCCTCCTAATCCCACCTAACAAGAGGTAAATACCCTACCTCTCCTTCCATTCTGCGCCGCTTCATATACTCGTATTGAGCTTTGTAGTGCGCGTTCATTTCCCATCTGTCATGGGGCGTGTATTTTCTGTGTCCATTAGCCCGGATAACAAGGTCATCATATCGGACATCGCCCAACTGTGATCTAACCCAAGCCGCGTGTTCGTCGGGGTTATCTCCCATACGCTCATGCCGTTTATGGCATAGCGCGAAACAGTTATCGGGAAACCACCTCGTTGATCGGTTCCGCCGCCCTTTGAAATGACTGTTATGCAATCCTCCCGGATGATCCCGGAAGGTATAATTCTTGCAGTATTCACAGTTTTCATAGGCACATATCCAGTCGTATTGTTCCCTGATGCACCTTGAAAAGATAACATCTAACGTCTGGACCCTTACTGATTTCTTAGCGATGACTCTCCACCATCATTCTGTTATTGGCCTGTTCCGTTCGCCAAACCTCCGCCTCTACCAATAGGATCTTCATGTAGGTTTCCGCTGCCTTCCAAGCGGTATAGGCGTCTTTCTTTCGTTCAATTGCTGCTTGATAACCGGACTGCCGTCGAACCCATGCGTCTCGTTCTGCCACTGAGCCTTCCGGCGCATCCTCATATAGGAGAGCATACGTACCCTTGAGATAGTCGTCAGCGGTCTCTTTGGCTCCATACAATTCACCGTAGTTCTTTGCTTTGTTACGAGCTTGCTCTAGCTTCTCTTCGATGTTCACGGATTTCCTCTACGTGTTTAGCAAGGATAGCAGATCTCTTCCAACCCCGCAACAATCTCATGGCTTCCTTCTGTTTTTTATGAAATGGTGGCCTTCGCCTTTGCCATTTCGTCAATCCCCCATGATCCCTTGAGGGCTTGATGTTCATTTGGTGCCCTAACGCTTTACGCCACGTTCTAACGGCCCTTTCGCCGACCTTTAACTCCTTGGTTACCTGACTAACAGGTAGTATATGGAGGCTCTGGTCTGTCTCGTATCGCTCCTTTGCCTTAAGAAAGTCCGCCCTGCATAGCTTACTATTCCTAGGCTTGTTAAAGGCTTCTATTCCTAAATTGGCCCGGATCTTCTGGACGATGCTAGGCGTAACACCCCACTTCCTCGCAATAACGACATCCGTTACCTTGCCAAGCTTTTTATCCTTGGCGATTAACTCTTTTTCTCTGTCGATATTTCTTGGCATCGTTCCCTGATCTTGAATAGTTTATTGATGTAATACTCTGGCGACCAAGCGGGTGATCTGTGTATCGTAGAAAGCTCTATTACGTCTGTCAAGAGCTTTTCTAATTCTTTGTTTCTCGCTTCAAGTTCGCTTTTTCTCACGCCGCTTCCTTCGGTCTGAGGGATAATAGAGGTAAGCAGGTCGCTTAGACTTCCTCGGAAGCTTACCAGTTCCTTCGAACCAGCGAGTCTGCCAGTCCATATGGTATTCTGGAAAGGGCTCATTCATACCGACCCCGACCACGACAACGACCACGACAACGACCTCGACCCCGACCCCGACCTCGACCCAGACCACGACAACGACAACGACCTCGACCCAGACCCCGACCCCGACCTCGACCTCGACCTCGACCCAGACCACGACAACGACCTCGACCCCGACCCCGACCCCGACCCCGACCCCGACCTCCATTTATTACGGCTGGATCGTATCACTTCATAACCCCAAAGGACTCGATAGACGAAACTTGCACGTACAAGTCGCCGGGGAGCTTTTGGGCATCAGACCAATCCTGACTTGACCAGTCTCCGGTATCATAGACAATCTTTGGGTCTTCTAGTTTGACACAAGAGTCATTCACGCCGACTAACTTGCCCGTATAGAAGTAGTTCATGCAAAACAATGTAACCACTTCACCCATGAGCCCCTCAAGGCCCTCATCACTCACTTCAACTATTTTCTTCATTTTACGCCTTGCTCGTATCATTCCTAAGCCTTACTTCCTCCGAGGCTGCTTCTTTTAACAAGCGCCTCTCTTCGGTTGTAAACACACCTCCCTTACTAGGCGCCCTCCAGAGGATCATCATATCGTCGTTTCCAAGTTCACGCCATGCCTCTAGGGCGGCAGAGTGCGCAGAGTTATCATGCGCTTCATCGCGACCCACGTAGTTTAGCTGGCCCTTAATAAACACAATAGAGTCCCAATGCTCCCTGACCTTCTCCATGTAATCAGGTCGGTCATAGATTTTCTTCAGGTAGGCTTGGCCATCTTCTGGGGAGTTAAATCGTGGGAGAGAGTAGAGATATCGTCCAATGCCCCACTTGACGGCGGCTCTCTTGAAGGCATCTGATATAGCGCCTTTCTCGCCCTCTAGGCCGGTATCTCCAGCACCGTCAGCCTTGGATGTGGTGCCAAGTGACTCGGGAATGCCAATCTCTATGTTGCAGATTACCCTTCCCGAGGCTGTCTCAAAATAGGTATCAGACCAATTCTCAGGCCCCACCACCTCGTCAAGTCTTTCCATTACGTCCCTAGCGTCAATGTAGGCAAGGAACGGTGCGGAGGGCTTACCATCGATAAACTTGGACCCTCTGAAAGATACCCTCTCGGGTGGGAATTGCTCTTTTAACCGTTCAAAGATATCCATTCGTCATCCTCGTTTTGTTGTGCCCACCACTGGTTTTGTTGTTCCTGCCAAGCACGTTCAAAATTCTTGACCATGTATAGTTCACTAAGTCGTGTAAGCTGCTCATCATCCATCGTAGGACGAGGACGGAAAGCCAGAACACGCTCAAGAAAATCACCGAATCCAAGAGATGGGTCATTTAACTGCTCCTGTATGTGTTGGTCGAAAGTCATTATATGCTCCTCAAGAGTTCCTGCTCGTCTTCAATAAGGCCCTTGATCTTCTCCTCCAGCAGGTTTAAATCACCAGCCTTTAGTGTATTCAGAAGGTCTTTGTAAAGCAGGAGCATAATGTTGCTTCTTTGCTCACGATAGTCCCTAAATCTAATTGAGTCTCTCATTTCATCCTCCGAAGATACTCAACCGGGAAAACCTCTACCGGCCTCATCTGCCATTCCCTCGCTTGGTCAAACGCATCCCTTGCACTAGCGGCAGATATTACATGAGTTTCGCCGTCATCGCAAAGGACTTCGTATTCCTTCTCGTCCCAGTTTTCATTGGGGTTCTCGTGGGGCCCATCTGACACGCTGTCAGGCATCTTGTACGATCCAATATCCATTAGAGTCTCCTTAAGTGAATCGTGTATTAGAAATAGTGTTTTAGCTGTCATCATCATTGATGGCCTCCGCCCACATCCAATCATCAAAAATCCTGCTTGACTCATAAAACGTCAAGTATGGAAACGCCTGACCGGCGGTAAGTCGATCAATCTCCACACCGTTTTTGCGCAGTCTGGAAAGATAATCAATAATCTCTTTTCTGTTTTCCATGTTAGCCTCCCTCAGAACCCATGATCGCGCTTGTGATCTTTCCAGTAATCTTTGTTAAGCTGTTCACAGACGTAAGATGCCTTGTTTACATACGCTTGGGTCCAGTACATCTGCTCGCCTGTCACCACGTCTCGAACAATGGTGCAGCTCTCTAATTTTACAACTTCGTATCTTTTGTACATGATCAGTCTCCTCTGAATGTGAAACCATTATCTCATAAACTGTTAGCCCTGTCTAATAACTTTTAGTTATATAGAAACCCTTGACAGGCCCAAATGACTCGTGTAGGGTTAGAAACAGTCAGAGCATTTCCCCCTTCTGGCGCATAGACGGTGTAGCAGAACAACGGTGCTGCTTGTTATCGGGAAATACCCGCACAATCCGAGCCGTCACTGGCCCCCTTCCCACCAGTCTCCGGGTTGGGGGCCTTTTTACAGGAGACTAAGATGATTTGCTATAAAGACATGACATTTTGCCCGTTCCATGAGACATGTGCTGACCCATGCTCAAGGGCGCTAACTGATGAAGTAAGGGCCGCAGCAGAGCGCTGGTGGGGCAAACCAGAGGCACCCATAGCCGTGTTTACCGACATTCCCAAATGCCACGACGGCAAATCGAATGAAATTTAGACACATTTGGATATTCATTGCGTTGGTATGTATAGCAGGGTTACTAGATTCCTGCGTTCCCTTCTGGACAGGCGTTCAAAGAGGCTACTACCAACCACCCATGAAAGAACTAAAAGTCTATCCAGCATCAAGGGGCCCTAAATGCCCCCAATACAAAGAAGTCCCTAAAGTATTGAAATGCTTGGATAAACTGAGGAAAGACATATGACCCACAAAGACGCTAGGTATTTCCTAATAGGCTTTGCAATTGGATTTGTACTTGTGTTAGTATTGGGTGGCACCTAATTCGGTCTTGACGACCGGGGTGTTTTAGGATTGGTCTGCATGAGACGGGGGCGAGGTTCGATTCCGCGCTCGGGGGCTGGTGCCTCGGCTGACTAAAAGGGTCGGTCTGACACGACCGCGGGCCAATCACTAAAGCATCTTATACATCCTGACGGATGGGGTGTTTAACGAAGGGTGCGGCGTGGAAAGTAGACACGCTATTTTACCTTCTTTTAGGTGTCAGGCGGTTGTTGGTTGTCGGAAAATCTGAGTTTGGTCAACAGCTGTTAGGGCGAGTGGCTTAAACCTTCGGACCTTTAAACGTTTGCCCGCCGCAGCGGAATACTAGTTAGCAGCGTCGGGGCCACATCTAGAAGGAAGCGCGGTGGAAATCCGTGCGGGAAACGGCACCATAGCCGGGGTAACGACCGGCCACCCTTCGTTAAGCGCCTAGATTGGGTGTTTTGATGGTGGCCCTGATTGTTAGTAACTAGACCTGCTAGCGGTTATTGGCGAAGACAACGATGGGCTACCTTCAAAGCGCCTAATAACAGTTTGGCGGTCCTTGCTAGGGTTTGAATCGGGGCAGCAACCCCGAGCCGCCATCTGACCGGGAACCGAGTGTTGGTGCCGTTGAAAACGGCATTGCGACAACGCCAGCACTCCCCGGAGGCGCTACTTAGCTTAACCCGCAGTGAGCAAGCGCTCGCCGCTGAATCGGGTTGCCGCCCGCTCCCTGAGCATGGGGTAAAAAGGCTCAGTGTTTACCTGCCCTTGACTTACTCAAAGGGCAATGCTCGAAGACAGCTTATGTCTTCACAGAAGATAATGGGTCGCAAGCTTTGAGGGTGAAGCCCGGGTTGTGATTCCGGATGAACGTGGTTCGAGTCCACGGCGTCCCTCCACTGTCTTCGGCTGAAGAGCTAAAACTATCGTGGAATAACAGGTGTCCCTATTCCTGCCACGCATAATGGCGACTGCCTTGGTTGTACCGTGTAAACCCACGGAGGGGACCCGAGTACATGGACAGCCCTGCCTGCCATGGAAAGGGGTTGGATAATATCTGGAGGAAACGTGACGGAAGAAGAGATTGAGGGTGTTGAGCGCGAGCTGCTTGTTAGCTTGGTGGATTTTATTGATCTAAGGTATCGCGGCTTGCTGGATGGCTTTCCCGAGGAGTCGGTTGTTGACCATATTGTCACCACGGCCATTATCAGGGCTGCGTGTGTACACCATCTTAGGCTGCATGGCGGGAAGGTTGACCGGGACTATGTGGGCGCAATGGTCAATCAGCTTTGGGATGAGTCTGAGGAGGTTGCGGATTTTATAGCAGATATTGGTAAGCCAGATCTTCGCTTGGTTCACTGATGAGGCCTCAGTACGAGCAGCAGCACGACAGGGATGCAGAGCGCGAGGTTATTGAGTTTGCTTGCGGTCTGTATCAGAAAGACGTGGTTGCTGTGAAGATGCCGAAAGCCTATCAGGTTGACTTTGGGATCTACGACGCAGGCAGCGACGAGCTTCTGTGTGTGGCTGAGGTGAAGTGCCGAGACTGTCTCATTACAACCTATCCCTCGTTGATTCTATCGGCACACAAGGTTTTTGCTCTTTGTCATTTTAATGATTGGGTTCCTGCTGTTGTTTTATATTCGCTAAGGGATGGTATATACTCTGCTCGGGCCACTGACTTCATGCCGTCCCAGATCTATCTTGGTGGCCGGTATGATCGGAACGATTGGCAGGACATGGGGCCCGTATTTCACATACCCGTAAAGGACTTGAAGAAAATTGATAGACGATGACTTATGCCCTCATGGAAGGACATTGGGTGCTGTATGCTTGGAGTGTGATGTGGAGAAGATTGAAGGTCCTAAGCAGCCTTACTTTGAGGTTACCTTTGGGGATGCTAGGCAAGAGCTGGCTCCGTCAGATTATCAGGTTGGCGGAGATCATTACCAAACCATGCCTATACAGGTATCGGAGTTTGTCCACAAGAATGAATTAAATTGGTGCGAAGGGAACGCGATTAAATACATATGCCGACATCATCTAAAAGGCGGAAAGCAAGATCTCGAAAAAGCCATACACTACATACAGTTACTAATCGAATGGGAGTATGCGTCAAGTGCCGAGAAAAAAAAGTAATGTTTATTGACCTTCAACCCCTTTACTTTTCCTCTACACCTAGGGTAAGATACTGGACATGTTCAAGTTGCCGTCAATTAGTAGCAGAGACATCCTCTTCACGCTCGTCTGGGCGTTCTTGAGCATTATTTATTTCTTTATCCCTGCTGTATTGAAGGTGTTCTTTGCTGTTTCTTTGTGGGTGGTAGCGATGGCTTATCTCTCACGTAAGTTTACGGAGTGGTGGTTCAATGACTGACCAAGAAATGTGCGACCGGCTGGTGGCGCTGGAGATTTTGCGAGTAGATCGTGACTTTAGCAACCAGTATTGGCCGCAAGGGGTTCGCTTGCCAACCGGCTTCAATCCTCTACATGAAGCCGAAGTTTGGTGTTCGTGGCTCGTAGCCGGTGCGGTGATGGAGCGGATCAAGCAAAAGGAATGGCTGTTGAATCTCAATCACGATGGCACTGTTGTGCTATTCAACGATACAGCCAGCGACTATTGGAGCGACGACGAATCACCCCCCCGAGCCATCATAGAGGCCGGGGTGGAGGCATTGAGTGATGACTAACTGGACACCAACACCGCCACAGGAGCCGGGGTGGTATTGGTGGCGCGAGGCCGCGTTCCCTGACGAACCAGAACCATCGCCGGTCTTCGATGTGGACGGAGAGCTATTTACAAAGATTCGCGGTCACGCAAGACGCTTGAAAACGACTCGCGTGGAATGGTGGCCCATACGCATACAGGAGCCGGGTGAATGAGCATCATGGAGCAAAAAATGCAGGACCAGATTGAGGGCGGCATCGTGGCTAAAGAGGAACAGGACTACATACGCCGTGGCGTTAAGATAGACTCAGGTGTGCTTGAGCAATGAAGATAAGTCCTAATACGTTGCACGAGCGCTGGGTTGATTGGATCAATATTGCTTCTGCTATGGACAATGTACCCATAGAAAACAAGGACATTGCTGAATGGGCAGCGTCTGTTAAATCACAGGCGAACGCTCGCGCAGCAGAAGCAGAAGCGGTTAAAAGGCTGATAGAGAATGACTGACAAGATTCTGGGCCGTGGGTTTTCTTACCTCACGGGCGGTCTCGGAGGGGCAATCCTTATGGCAGCAGCGATCCACAATAAACTGGTAGTGCTCGCCCTTTTTGCCTATTTGGGCGGGTTGGTGTTTTGGATGTGGGCCGACAAATATGGGTTGGAGGAATTAGATGACTGACATAGTGGAAAGGCTGCGCAGGGAATCTAACGCGTCATACCCACATTGTTCTGCGGAAGTTATGAGCGATGCCGCCGACGAAATCGAGCGGTTGCGCAATAACGAAGCAGCGACACTCAAAACAATTGAGACAATCCAAATCATCCGGCAAGCGGGCGAAGCAGAAAACGAAAAGCTCCGGGCTGTGGTTGAGGCGGCTAAAAATTTATTGGCCAAGTATCCACCGCGCGGAACCCCGGCTTATGAGCATCTGGAACAAGCCCTCGCCGCATTAGATTCAGAGGAGTAACCAGTGACCGCTTATTATTGGATCGTAACGCAATGAACCCGGCATGGCCGTTGATCGGGATTATCCTGATCGCTTACCTGCCGTTTTTGATTATCTACTGGCCATTTTCAACAAAGGAGTAACCATGTGTGAATGGTGGATATTATTGGGACTTGCGTTAGTTATTCACTGGCATGGTCACAGGCTTGGCCAAAAGTCCCTGCGTCCCTACATAAAGTCTTTGCACGACTTCACCAAAAAGGAGTAACCATGATTACTAAATACGTGGTATTCCACTACGATAGATACGCTGGTGTAGAAAAAGAGGTATACTGGAGGGGCACATTAACCCCAAGAGGAGAGCCTGCTATCTCAAAACACATCAACGAGGCTCGGCACTACGTATCTGCTAGGGATGCTTACGACCATGCTGGGAGTATGTGGGAGCTTCAACCATCAGGTACAAAAGGACTAGGTACTTTCAAGGTAGGGAAACGATATGTCGATAGACTTCATTGATACCCTCTTTAAGCTAAGGCCACCCCCCTGTGAAACCTGTCGGCACTTTGAGAAGTGCAGGGACGAAAAGCTTGCATGTACCACGTTTAAGGCGTATGTTGGCGATTGGGACAAAAAGAAGCACGAAAGAGATCCCGCTAGGTTACACTACAACGATCTATTCACGGATGAAATAGGGTTTCAACAAGAGCGACATGGCGACCAATTATGAATAGAGTGCAGACAGCCGCCCACATGGAGGGCCAGCAGTTATTTACTGATTTGAAAAAGGCTAACGGCAGGATTTTGGAGCTAACAAGGCAGCTTGAGGGGACCAATGCCGAGATAAAGTCTTTAGAGTTAAGCTCTAGATCTTTAGTTAAGGAAATAAAGCGTTTGTCAGGAAACGGGAGCGATACCAAGGATGGTACCGAATTGGGTTAGGCCCCTAGCCGAGAAATGGGGACATGAAATACGAAAATTCCAATCAAAGGCCGGAAATATCCAAGGCACTATGGGCCGAATACGGGATGAAGGGCCTGACGGGGCAGCAATACGCGGCGCTCCTGACTATGTGCCAAAAGTTGACCTGCCTCGACAAGTCAATAAATTCCATAGGGCTTGGACTGACTTGGACTATCACGAAAAAGACATCCTCTGGCTCCAGTTCGTAGAGTTTGGCAAAACTAAAGACAAATGGGCCTATATGGGCATGAATAAATCCAAGTATTACAGGACCTTAAACGCCTCCTTAGAGAAGATAGCAAGGGTGTTTCATTTCTATGAATGAGCTAATAGAAGCGCAAATAGATTGGCTTAGGACTTACCGGCGTGGTAGAATGGGTAAATTCGCTGACTCTATGGAGAAAATGATGCGTGTTATAAAATGCCTTAAGGCGGAAAGGGCCGCCCTCGGGGGTGGTTGCGATAAGTATCAGGCGCTATTTGAGCAGACAGAATCCGCTTTAAGTGATTTAGACGAAGACTACAGGACGCCTAACGAAGACTACAGGATACCCAACATTGTTTGGGACGGCTTCACACCAAAGTGGGACATAAAAAACAAGATAAATAGTTTCATTATTCCCATGAAACACTGACACCCGTGCTATGATAGTCCTTGTGCGAGCTGTGCTTACAGCCGCCAAAAGGGTCTGGGTAAAAGTGTGCAGATTTTCTAGATAAGCCTCACCCCAGCCAACCCCTCGAAACGGAGGGGCTTAATTCTTACGAACCCGCATGAAGCGGGTTTTTTATTGGGAGTAACAATGACAGCAAAAGCAGGGATGCGCGGTGCTGCCCCCAGCGTGGCCGTGCAAGAGGTCACCCTTACGCCAGACCAGATGAAAGAGGTTCTGGACGTAAACGACGAACAGATCAAGTACCTCAAGTGCTGGAATGACGAACGTTACCGGAAGTGGTCCCCCGGGGAACAGTGTGTCGATCTATTCCTAGAAACCGCTAAACCCCAGAAGGGCGAAACCCTCATAGATTGGGGGTGTGGTACTGGTAGGGGTGGTCATAAAATCTGGACCGAGGGGTTAGACGTAACCCTGCTAGACTTCGCGGTTAACTGCCTAGACGGGAAGGTGCTTGACGACGTAGACGGTAAGTCGTTAAAGTTCGTAGAGCACGACCTAACAAAGCCCATTGATCTCCGCGCGGATTACGGGTATTGCTGTGACGTCATGGAGCACATCCCCGAGGAGGATGTAGATCGGGTTTTAACTACAATCCTAGAGAACTCCCTCCATGTGATGTTCCAGATCTCCACGGTAGAGGATCACTTCTCTAACGTCATTGATATTGACGGTCATCTACATTTAACGGTCAAGCCTTACTCGTGGTGGTTGCAGAAGTTCGCTGACTTTGGGTGTATCGTTCATTATTCGAACGAGTTTCCTTCCCATGTGATCTTCTATGTCACAGGCCACAAGACATTCATCTTCAACCGTGGTACGGTAAACACCTCGCCTGAAAAGGTTGAGGAGCACATGCGGGCTAACGCTGAGAGCGGATTACCTCAGTTGTCCCCACATGAAGCTCAAGAAGATTTAGAAATAATGATGCTCTGCGGAGGGCCTTCGTTAAATGACTGCTGGGACGAAATCAAAGCAAACCGTGACAAGGGAATGCCCCTTATCACGACAAACGCCACGTATAATCAGTGTTTGGAGAGAGGAATTTCGCCGTCGTTACAATTTGTTATCGATGCTCGCCCCTTCAACAAGAGGTTCGTCCTACCCATCGTGGATGACTGCAAGTACGTCGCCGCAACCCAGTGTCACCCCGAACTCATCGCTGAACTCCCCAAAGACAGATCCTACCTCTGGCAAGTAACCTGCGATGACGAATGGCTGCCCCTCATACGAGAATTGTGGGGCAAGATGTATGAGGACTGGTATCCGGTACCCGGTGGTAGCACGGTAACCCTTAGAGCTTTATGTGCCCTACAGATGATGGGCTTCCGCAAGATCCATATGTATGGATTTGATTCCTGCATGATGGACGACGAACACCACGCCTACGCCCAAGAAGAAAACAACGGCGCTCCCGAGATCGACCTAAGAGTGGGTAAAGGTACCAAGTGGGACAAAACATTTAGATGTCAGGGTTGGATGGCAGTCCAAGCCAAAGAGTTCATACAGCTCTCGAACATATACTACAAAGAATTAAAATTAAATATCAAAGGCGACGGTTTGATCGCCTATCTTGTAAACAGTAACGCTGATCTGGCGTTAGAAGAGGAAAAATAATGGCTGCTTCAGCTTGGGTCATCTTTGACCGTGCAAAACATTACATTGGGGATGGTACCATTGATCTTAGTGGTGGCGAGTTCCGCATCTCCCTCCACAAAACTTCCGCATCTGCTAACCTAGTGGGTGATATTACCATCAAGTCATCGGTAGGTAGTGAGATTTCTGCTACGGGCGGTTACGCTGCTGGCGGTATCTCACTCGCTGGTGTAAGTTGGACCGCAGGCGCTTCTGCCGGTGAGCAGGCTTGGGATGCCACTGACCCAGTGTTTACGGCCTCAGGTGCCGCACTGAATAACATCCGTTATGCTGTTATTGCTACGTCAGTAACGGCAACGTCAGGTGTTCTCTTGTGTTACGCCGCACTTAGTACAGCGCAGTTCAACGTGTCTAGTGGTAATACCCTCACTATCCAAATGAACTCAAGCGGTATCTTTACCCTGAGTTAATGGAAGATATAGTCCTATCGATCCCTCCGGTCAATAGGGCTAAACGAGCATCGGCCCTTGAGAAGCGAAAGCAAGAGAGGTCTGGGCATGTCGTACGACCGAGGCTCGGCAAGATGGCTGTAAGCCCAACAGACATCAGGGTCATTGTGCCCACCGCTGTTCGCGAGGAAGCTCCGGGGCAACCGGCGAATGTTGACGAGTTAATCTTTAACGTTAGTCAGCAGCAATATTCTTTATTGCATACGCAGAATGGTATCACGGACGATCAGGTAGGTGGTGGTAACTCCACCATGTCGGTATCGGATAACTACGGCAATCAGTTCTTCTGTTTTCTAACGGATAACCGATTGAGGTGTGGTCGGTGGCGTCAGGACACTGATACCACAGACTTCGTAGACATCAACCAGCCTAATGCGAAGTTTAACGACACGCATAACTGTCCTGCGGTAGGTATAGATCGCGATGGATTCATTCACCTTATGGGTGGGTTCCATAATGACGCGATGTACTACTACGTGTCTAACGATCCTGTTGCTGCAACTAGGGACAGCGCATTCCCTACTACAGAGGCGGGCTGGACCCTTCAAACCATTAACGGCTTTGACCCCGCTAACGCAAACGCTCAAGGCCAGACAGCTAATGGTATGTGGGTTGGCTATGACGACTCGAATAGTGCGACGGTTATATCGTATGTAGCGTTTACCTACGATAGCAACATGAAGCTCTATTGCTCGATGAGGGCTTGTGCTACTGGCGAGTCTCAACGTCACGGAGGCAGGGCTTACTTCCTGTCGTCTTACGATGAAACCACCAAAACGTGGTCGCCTGTTGGCGACTTTAACGCCGATGGGTCGAGCAAGAACACGCTCTATACAAACCATGCTAATGTCGCCGACCCCATAGTTCAAGGACAAGTCGAGCCCTTTGCGCCGTGTGTGTTGTGGTCGCAGTTAGGTAACTTGTGCTGGGCTTCTTCGGGTGGTGCGCCTTCATCTCCCCAAGGTTATCAAGCATGGGCAGAGTCAGCCAGACCCTTCATTGATTCAGATGGTCGGATACACGTAGCGGCCAAAGTCCATAGAGGTTATGAGTTTAACTCAGGCTCGAACGCTTCAATGGCGGTGTACTTTTACTCCGATGATGGTGGGTTAACGTGGTTTGATGCTGCGGGTAATTCACTGACTAACAGCGTGAATAAGGGCTCAAGCCCGGTTGTTTTGTTGAGAAGTGAGTTCGAGGTTTGTCCTACCGCAGTAGGATCGCAAACACCCAATGCGGGAACCGATCAGGTGCCGGGTAATTGGGCCACTAATCCTGATTATGCGATTGCCGCAACGATACGCTTTGCCACTGGTAACCGACTTATCCGTGTTAGCGCCGCCGGAAGAAACAGTCAAGGCGAGCCTGTTGTTAAGTGGCGCTTACAAAACGGTCCAGTAGAGATTGCTACCTACACGGGTGGTCAATGGGTTGTTGACCAACCGGGGTGGACATTCTCTGAGCAGCAGTTGCTTATTGATGAGAACTCTAACTTCTCTATCTCTAAAAGTAATACTATTCGTTACTCCGCAAACGATGGTGCTACTTGGAACACCATGGCCGGTGGTACCAGTTCTGCTTACAATCGTAATGATATACGATGGTTTAAGCGGACAGGGTGGATCAGGGATAGTCATGCGAACACCGCGGGCAATAAGATAACCAACGCTCAAGTTCGCTTTGTTGAGTTTGTCACCCCGATATGGTCAACATACAGCGACACGCAAGGTGTTAATAATGTACGTCCAGTGCTTGCGGGTGACGGTCAAATAACAGGGAACGTAGGTAGCCCTATTGTATCCGCCGAAGAAGAGGGAACTAATATCCCCCTCGGAACCAACTACACCACTAACTCAGGCGGAACACTAAACATACAATCAAACGGTAGCTATACCTTCACGCCTCCTGCAACGGTTGTGGATAGGGGCGCAACCGACATAATAAGTTTGGCGATATAATGGCTATTGGATTCAGAGACTCAGCAAACAACGGTACATCAGGCACCTCTATCAATGTGGCATCAGGAGATGTAACAGGGCTAGCTGATGGTGACTTGTTGATCGCTGCTGTTTTTCTTGACGACCAGTCTACCGCGTCTATCACAGGCCCGGGTGGATGGACAAAGCCTGCCGCTCTAGATGATGCAGACTCTAGCGCCCGTCAACGTCAGTTGGCTATCTTCTATAAAATAGCCTCAGGTGAAACGGGCAACTGGACATTTAGTCAGGACGGCGCAGCCGATAACATGGCGGCTGTTGTTAATGCGTTTACTGGTGTAGACCAAGCTACCCCGATTGATGTTACCCCGGTATCGGGGCATACCTTGTCAGGTCAGAACGACGACACGCCCGACCCACCCTCAATAACCACGGTAACCGCGGGTGCATGGGTAATGACCTATTGTGGTATGAACGGTAATAGTTCTTCTCATACCGCGGTAACCCAGCCTACGGGTTACACACTAGCAGGAACCGAGCCCGATCCCTATGCTGCGTCTAACCAGAGGCAGTTGGCAACGGCTTACAAGGAGGTCGCCGCTGCGGGCGCAGAGGACCCCGGCGTATGGACGTTCTCGGGCGGCACAAGTAACACGCAGGATTACATTACAGGCGTAATCGCTATCAAGCCCGCGTCTACAGGGACGACGATAACCGTACCTACAGGCCCTTGGAGGTAGCATGTGGCTACAACTCCGGGCCAAAGGTTTGTAAGACGGCATAACGCCGCAAGATCGAGCACATCGAATACCACTGCTGCTGATATCTCCTATGATACAGCGGTCATATCAGAAGGCGGATACTCTTGGTCGTCCCCTGAGGTAACGGTAGACGAGGCTGGTTTATACCTATGTATATACGACATAGGCGAGGTTCAACTAGCCTCTACTCGTGCGGTAGGTACATTGGTGCCCTCGGTCAACACGACCGACCAGACTTACTACAAAGCAAGGCATCGTTATCTAAGAAACTCAGGCGGCAACCATAACGCCTCTTGGGGCGCGTGTATTCTCGATCTATCCGCGTCTGATGACGTAAAGATTAGGAACCCCGGCACAGTAACGGGCACCGATGCAGTAGGTAACTACGCCACCAACTCGGGTCAAGGTGGCGGCTTCCAGATGATCCGGCTAAATGCCGGTAACTTTACGGAAGTAAGGCGCGGTAGTAATCAGTCGATGACGATTACTTACGCGAACGCGACGCGTCCGTGGCTTGACTCAACGCCTACACTAACCCAAGTCACGTTTACGTCTGAGGTTAGGGACGATGACGGTCTATACCCGGGTACGGGTGGTGATCTCACCCTTGCTGCTAACACGAAATACCTTATCGTGTATGGCGGCACGATGGATGGCACCAGCGCCCAGCGCCATACGCATAACTTGGTGCTGGACATTGCTGGCAATAATGTCCAACGGTCTACGGGTTATTGTCGTAATGCAGGGTCCGAGGGCCCGCCCATGCAGGGTATGTACCTGCATGAAACGGGCGGCTCCAGTGAAACCCTTAAACTGCATGGCTATGTAGAGCAAGAAGATAACGCCGTATCGAATACGGTAAACCTTGAATACGCTTATCTTCAAGTATTAGAATTGCCCTCAAGCGCTGAGTGGATTCACGTTGATAACGGTACAACGGACTCACTCACGACGGCTTGGGCTGGTACCTCTACGTACTATGACACGCCACTAAGCAGCACCCTCCGCGCTGACGGCGACAGCAACCTGTCGCTCGATAGCGGCAACAACGCAGTACAAAATGACTCCGGCGGAAGCCTACCAGTCCTAGCGATTGGTTGGATGACCACTGACCGTGACTCGGGCGCAAGTGGTACTCGTAAGCATGTTTGGTCGTATTGGGATAACGGCGGCACTCGATTAGCTTACGGCATATCGGGTGGGTATAACCGTGGCCAGCAGGGTAATGACGATACCTTCCAGTTGGCGTTTACGGGCGCGGCCACGATGGACTTGGCGAACGCTGCCGACCTGTCGTTTGTCTCCCGTGATCCGCAAAGCGGCGCTAACTCGGATATGGGGGTTTACGCCTCTACGTCTAGGTACTTCCTTGGCGTACAGGTATTAAACCTTAACACCCTCGAAGATTCTGGCACGGATGTAGTTGCCGAGCCTCCTGCCGGGTCTTTATCGGTAACGGGCGCCACACCATCACTGCATGAAAGTGTATTGATGCGGCCGGGCATACTCCACGCTGGTAACCGTGGGCTGTATGTTACTGGTATCACGCCGACTATTGATGTCACCACGGGCACGGATGAGACTGCCGAGCCTCCCGCGGGCGATTTAGACTTAACAGGCCTTGCGCCCACCCCGGGCGAAGATCATGTTATTGGGGTGCCTTCGGGCTCGTTGAGCATATCGGGTCAGGCCCCAACGGCGGAAGAGATCCATGTATCGGAAATGCCGACGGCCTCGGTGCTACAGTTTAGCCTGTTTGCGCCTTCTGCTGAAGAAGATCATATTCGCGGCCCACCTCAGGGTACGCTACAACTAGCGGCAAATGCACCAAGCGCTGAAGAAGCGCACATAAGACAAATACCCTCGGCGGGCAGTCTTGAGTTGCAGGGCTACGCCCCGAGCGTACTAACGTCGATAAACCTAGCCGTACCTGCGGGTGGCTTAAACCTCAATGCGCTAACACCAAGCGCTGAAGAATTGCATGTTGCAGAGATGCCTGTTGGCTCTCTGTCACTTACAGAATTTACGCCGGGAATCTATACCGAGATAGGTTTACCGGCTGGGCTCTTGAGCCTATCGGGTCTAGCCCCTACCCTTCAAGAGCTACATGTAGCAGAGATGCCAGCGGGGTCATTGACCCTTGCAAGTGATGCACCTGTTGCGTTCTCGGGCGATAGCAAGTTTGCCCAACCCCCAGAGGGGGTATGCTCTCTCACCGGTTTAACACCCAGCGCTGAGATAGAGCACAACCGCGATGTACCTGTCGGGTCTTTGACCCTCACAGGGCTGCAGGGTAGCGCTGAAGAAGATCACATTCGCGCTGTACCTGTTGGTTCATTAAGCTGTACGGGATATGCGCCGACTGCATCTGTACCTGCATCCGGTGATGTGGTTGAGGTCTTTAAGGGCGAGCTTAACCTAGTTGGTGGCCGTGGCTTACGCCTTGACGGATACCAGCCCACGGTACTAGCATCACTGACTATCGAGATACCCAACATTGGGCGTCTTGAACTTGCTAGTCAGGCACCCAATGTAGTCACTGACTCGCCTATCATTCAGATACCAGCGGGTGAGCTAAGGCTACGCAGCTTTATCGGGTTAAGGCTCGATGGTTACGCACCTGATACAATAGTATCAACGACTATCCCTAACCCTGACGTTGGTGTACTTACCTTAACAGGTAGGACGCCAGTCATAGGCGGGGACGCCCTGAGAGAGCCCCCAGCGGGCGATCTCACTTTAACAGGGCTAGAGCCTAACCTGAGCATTGGTGCTCCGGGTGGCGTTACTGAAACGCCTCCCTCGGGAAGTCTGGCCTTAACAGGCAGACCGCCAGCGCTTGAGCTTGTTATAAACGATGCGCTATCCAGTCTATTCTTTACTGGTTACACGTCGAACGTATCGCTAGACCCCACACCGCCACCTACCTCGGCTAGCCCCCCGGTAGGTAGCTTAGAGCTTACCGGGTACACCCCTGAAAGGGCGACTGGTCTATTACTGAGGGGTTACGAGCCTTCAGTATTCGGCGATATTATCATCGAGATTCCCACCCCTCCGGGTGGTGATCCTGAAGATCCTGATACAACGATCTTCTTTACAGGCTACGAGCCTGCTGCGTTCTCTGAAAACCCGATTATCGAGATGCCCTTTGGGCAGTTGTCGGTTACGGGGTACGCGCCTAGCCTGCCGTTTATCGCCACCCCTGACAGGGTAACGCTTGATCTAACGGGCCTGCAGTTAGCGCCACTGGCGTACTCGTGGGTTATCACGCCTGATACGGGTGCATTGAGGTGCCAAGGTCACGTACCGGGCGAGCCTCGCAGGAAGGGCGGCAGGGTCAGGAAGCCTCGACGTCTATTCGTTGAGATAGACGGGCAGTTATTCGAGGTTGCTTCCCAGCAAGAAGCTATCGAGATGCTTCAGCAGGCCCGCGAGGTCGCTGAAGATCAAGCGGAAGTCCTTGAATCTGCACCGAAAATCAGGGTTATCACTAGGGCGGGCACGCCCAGCAAGTCCAAGGCTGTACAAGCTGAGGTTAAGCGTGTACAATCCAGTGTTAACCGTGCATTTGACCGAGCGAGAGCACAAGCAGAACGAAGGGCCAAGACAGACAGAGAGATAGCTCTCTTAATGGCATTAAAGCTCAAGGAGGAGCAGGACGAGGAGGAAGCGCTACTGGCGTTATTGTTATCGTGAAACCCCTAACCGTGTTATTGGGAGCCTTCATTATTGAGGGTTGTGCAACTACGTCATTGGACGAATTATACGTCCGTGAGGCTGTCTGTGTAGCAGATGGTGGCGATTGTAGCGAGATTAGGGAGCAGATAGACCAAAAGCACAAGCGCGAGGAATACAGGAAGAATGCGGAGATGCCCTGCCCTAAGAATCTAGTGGCATTCTGTGATTCAATGAGTTCTGCGCATTGTGGTAAGAGGTTTTCTCGACGTCCTCTCATTGTTGGTCAGGATTATTACTGTGTTAGCAGAACGGACTTATTCAGATGATTAAAAAGTTCTTTACGTGGGGCTATTTCAAGTTCGTATTCTGGCCAGAGTATGAGAAACAGGTTAGGGATGGCATGCTAGAACTAGAAATAGAGTTTGTCCCTGATATGGACTCTATAGAGTCTAAGCATGCAACCAAGCACTGATTGGATCAGCGTAGATAGTCAGCCGCCGCCAATAGACGAGTGGATCATGATTAACCCCGACCCTGATCAATATGAGGGGTGGAAATTCAAGATAAATGACTTGGATGGTTGGTTAGTGCGCTATGACCGGATAACTCACTGGAAGCCCTGTGATTGAGCTAATGATATGTTATGCCATACTCGATGGTAAGCTCTCAGAGCCCTTGAGAGTCCCTGTAACGTACGATCACAAGGCTATTGCTGGTCTACTACAGAATCATCAGTATATCTGCTCTCAGAGAGAATTAGACGTTAATCTGTATCAGGCACCCAAGACAGTTAGGGAAAAGTTACGTGGGAAAAGGAAGCAATCAGCGCCCTATTCAGGACCGTGAGCATTTCAGACGAGAATTTGACCGCATCTTCAAGGTTCACAAAAGAGGAGGCACTGGACGTACTGAGCGAGTGCATCCTGATAAGCCTGAGCGTGGACGAACTGGTCGAAAAGGCTAAGAGGGATTTAAAGTATTGGGCAGACCGTGAGGAACTAAAGCAGTCCCTCACGGTCCACGATGGTGGGTTAGATTAGCGCTTTTATCTTCTTTCTTATGGCAGATCGTTGCAGCTTAAGCTCCTCGATACGCTCCATAGCTACATAAGCCTGTCGCCGGGTATCGCATTCGCGCTTGATCTTATGCTGTGCGGCAAGTTCGGCTCGTACTGCATCAAGCATGCTCTGATAGTTCTGAAGGATGGTCATGGGTTTCAGTCTCCTATAGTGTAGTCTATTCCGTCTGCATCTGTCTTGTTAGCAAGAAACATATCGACGGACTTCTCAAGGTTCTGTAGTGCAATGTCTGTATCTTTGAACCTGCCATGACGTCGCTGTTCAACGTAAGCAACGGCGTCATGTGCAAGCTGTATCCAAAGTTCTAGTTCGTTCATGGGGTACGCTCGATTAGCCGCCATGCTTCAGACTCAAGCCTATGGAGCCGGTCATACTCTGCACTAGTATCTATATTGAACCAGTCATGGCGAGCCATATCCGCTAGGTAGTTGTCGCGCCTCTTTAGCTCTGCAAGCAGGGCTTTTGCCGCATTGCGCAGAAACGGTCGCACCCTTTCATCGGTTTGCATTGCTTGCAGCATTTGTCTCGGATCATTCATGGGTTTCAGTCTCCTAAGTAATGTGGTTAGACGAATTCCGCCAGCAGATCCTCAGCCCGAGCCAGATCGTTTTCATGTTCGTCTCTGGTGCTCTGGTTCTTGGCCTTGCGGATGGCGATACGCTTCTTGGTCATGTAGCACTCAAGGGCGTCACGGATAATGAACTGCTCGTTAGCGCCTAGTCTGTAATCTTTTGGGTCAATAAGCATCGGTGTCTCCTTTAAGTTGAGCCCATAATATGTGACGCGGCTAACAATGTCAATACCCCTGCATATAATAAATAGTTATATAGAAAAGGCTTGATATTGATTGAGCTTCATATAGTATTGTTGATATGACCACAAAGCAGAGAAAAGGGCCGTTTGCTGATTGCCGGGATGACTGGCAGTTGCCGGGTAAGACTGGGCCAAATACTAAGAAACGCGCAAAGTTGATGCGCAAACCCCCGTTCAAGGAGCTATTCCCGGGCACAAAGGCCGCGCTAAATAAACTGACAATTATTGAAAAAAAGGCTTGAAATCTCCTGCCACCTATGTAGAATGGATACATCAAACAAGGAGACTGATATGTACAACGCAATCGATCTTAAAGAAGCCCAAGCCTTGACAGACGCTGGTATCATCTATGAGGTCTACAACGATCTGGCGCTAGTCCCTACCCACAAGGGGGATGACGTAGAGAATGACAAGGTGTTCATGCTTTTCATGGAAAACAAGATTTCAGGTTACTCAACAGTATCCAAACTGTAATTGGCTGAATAGTAGGCAGCGACTACCGAAGATACAGCGTAAACCGTAGGCGGCAAGTCGAAACCCCTACGATGCTGTGAAGCCAGCCCCGCTTCGGCGGGGTTTTTAGTGGGCGAAAATAATTCGCCAGAAGTGTTGACACCAGTCTCAGAATGTGGATAATAGGTCACATCAAACAAGGAGACTGACATGCTTAATCACATTGAATCTGGAAAATCGCTGTTTACTTGGTCCAAGGGCCACGGCCACTGGCTTGACGTTAAAGTAAGCCGTACCGACTCTGAATGGGTCTGCAACTACAACGAGAACCTTTACAGCGACAGTCTGGCAAAGGGTGAGATACGCTTCCCGATTGAAGCGTGTGGCAGCTTCCGGGCCGCAGCTTGCGGAGCCAAGAATAAGGCTGGTTGGGTAAAATAGTTAAAGCACAGGCGATAACCGAGAGAGCCCGGCTAGTCCGGGCTTTTCTTTGCCAGAAACACAAATACGAATCATTCTCACGGACGCTTGTAAGTAGATGATTATAAAGGGGAATTGAGATCTCCTCGAACCAATACCAACACAAGGGTAAACAGCGAACGTCCGGCACAGGCGCTCTCAGGGCGTCTCAGGCGATTTGCGAATTAATTGCAAAATAATTGTCTCAGGGTATTGACACAGACTCCCAGATGACCGATAATTCAATCATCACATAAGGAGACTGACATGACCAAGACACCAAAGATTGCTGATCCAATCGTCAACTACCAGACCGATGCTGACATCGAGGATTTGACGAAGCTGCTGGCAATCACACAGCGAGACTTGCACACCAAGTCATTGACCTACGGCCAGCTAGTCAAGACTGGCGAGAAGCTGGAGAGGATGGCAGCGAAGTGGCGCGACCTTGCTCGTGACGCCGAGATCATCGAGCATGACGTAGCCGCCTAACCAACAGACAAGACCGAGAGAGCCCACCAAGAGAGTGGGCTTTCTTTTACCTGACATACTGTACATAAACACAGTACTATTATATTTACCACACTGGACAAGATAGACAATTAACAATGGCAGGACTATGGACAGAGATCCGAAGACAGGTAGATTCCTCAAGGGCCACAAGGGAGGACGTCCCAAAGGCTCTAAGAACCGCGCAGACCTCACGAAAGCATTTATCAATGATGTAACCTTGGTCTGGCAGGAACGTGGCTTAGAGGGGCTCTGGTTGGCTGCTAAGGAGAATCCCCTTCAGTTTGCCAAGCTAGTGGCGCAGGTCATACCACGTGATGACAGCCTGTTGGTGCAGCACGAGGGGCAGGTCACTACCAAGACAGTGAACGTATCATTTCTTGAAGCAGATCAAGGGGTTGCGATAGAGGGCGAGGTAGAGATAGAGGGCGAGCTAGAGGTCAAGCACTGAGCATCCATACAGTGCGTAAGTCATTGATTTATATACGTGAGATACCAGAGCGTATATAGGATCGAATGGAAAGAAAGCGGATGGGTCCCATATGGAGGGGCCCCAATCACCAAAATTTTTTAGATTATGGATAAGGACGCGCAGATACTGGTGCTAAAGCACTTCAACACAGAGCTTCAGGAAATGTTACAGATGTTTTGCCGGGGCGATATAACCGCGGGAGAGGTGCAGCGGCGTTATCCTTGGATTGTTGAGCGTTTCCGGCCAGCAATGGAGAAGCTTTAGGGGTCCCAACCACAGAAATTTTTCCCCGGAGCCGGCATGGTCTAGCCCCGCCATATTGCACAAAGGGGCCCCATATTCGGTACCTATGAAAAATATCCGGATAAAAATGCCAATACTCCCCCGCAGGACCAAGTTCAAGACTTGGACCCGGGAGGAGCTGGAGGCTGAACGTAAGAATGCGGTTTCTAGGCGCAGAAAAGCCCAGATTAAGGGTAGTACCTAGGGTATAGGGTTTTCCCAGCGGGAATCCCGCATAAACACTAGCCTCGTTTACTTATTTTCTTAGAGCTAGGGCCTTAAGAGGGATACATTCGGACTTTTTGGTTCTTTTCATCATTCTTATACCCCTAGCATCGGTCATTCCGTATCGTTTATCGGGAACAAGGATGAGTTTCTCACCTTCTGGGGTGATCTTTCCTCGTTTAGCCGCTTCTATGATGTTATTGGTAATAGCGTCAGGCAGGGGTGTGCCGGGGAGTCTGGGGTCAAAGATTAGATATTTCATTGAGTAATAATGACAGAAAAAGACGGAGAAGTCAACGCCCAGTGGCCAGCAAAGCTACAGGGCTTATTCCGGCCTGCCCGGTACAAGGTATTGTATGGGGGCAGGGGTGGAGGTAAGTCTTGGGCGGTAGCCCGCGCACTCTTAGTGATCGGCTCTCAAAAGCCCTTGCGCGTCTTATGTACACGCGAAACTCAAAGCTCGATCAAGGAATCTGTCCATCAATTACTCGCCGATCAAATCCACAAGCTTTGCCTAGGCGATCATTACCAGATCCTAGACAACGAGATTAGGGGTAAGAACGGCTCTTTATTTACCTTCATTGGCCTTCGTCAACAGGATGTAGGCAAGATCAAGTCCTTTGAGGGTTATGATATTTGCTGGGTGGAGGAGGCTGCTTTTGTTTCCGAGAAGTCATGGCGGATATTAATCCCCACGATTCGTAAGGAAGAAAAAGACGAGGAAGGGAATGTTATTGATGCCTCTGAGATCTGGGTAACCTTTAACCCCGAACTAGACACAGACCCTGTTTACGAGCGGTTTATCGTAAACCCCCCTCGGATACGTGTTTAATGCCGATCAATTACTCGGATAACCCTTGGTTTCCCGATGTACTTGACCAAGAAAGGCTGCATTTAAAGAAAACTGACCCGGTTTCTTATCAAAACGTCTGGGAAGGCCAGTGTAGGGCCGCGGTAGAGGGTGCTGTGTACCATTTGGAGGTTCAAAACGCCATCCAAGCAGGGCGGATCAAGGATGTACCTTACAACCCCATGCTAAAAGTCCATTGTGTGTGGGATTTGGGGTATAACGACCAAACAAGTATCATTTTTGTGCAACGAAACGGCTCAGAGTTCGCGATTATCGACTATATCGAGGACTCTCATAGAACACTAGACGAATACGCCGAGGAGATTAAGTGGCGCGGAGCAAGGGGCAATGAGTCGGGGGAGAAAAACCCTCGGACATATAATCTCGGAACGATGTGGCTACCCCACGACGGAGCTGCCAAGAATCTTCAGACAGGCATGTCCCCAGCGGATATTCTTAGACGGCAAGGGCTCCAAGTCCGGGTCATCCAAAACGCCAAAATCGAAGTAGGGATTAAGGCTGCTCGTCAGATTTTTGCTCAGTGTTACTTCGATCAGGTGAAGACCAAAAGATTATTGGAGTGCTTAAAGAGGTACCGCCGTAGAATTCCGACCACCACGGGCGAGCCTTCTTCCCCAATTCACGATGAGTTCTCTCATGGTGCAGACGCTTTTCGGTATCTGGGGTTAACCGCACAGCAACTCCATAATGCGGGTCAAAATCTTAAGCCAATAGTATACGACAATCGCGGGATTGTGTAAATGCCATCAGAAGAAAATCTAATAAACGTCATTGACGCCTACGCGGCGCAGTCCTATGGCCCCTCCGATCAAGGGGGAGAACTCTCTCGTCAGAGGGGGTTGATCCTTGATTACTATGCGGGTAAGAACGAAGAACCCGCCCCCGAGGGACGTTCTCAGGTCGTAGACAGGTCTATTTTCGAGACTATCCAGTGGATGATGCCCTCTTTTATGCGCATATTCGCCGGGGATTCGAATATTGTCGAATTTGTCCCTGAGGGCGAAGAGGACGAAGAGGTTTCTAAGCAGGAGTCTGATTTTCTTAATCACATGGTCACCCAGAATAACGACTGGGATCTCGTGGTAAGAACGTGGGTCCAAGACGCTCTTTTGACCAAAAACGCCTATTGTATGGCGTTCATGGAAGAAAAAGTAATCCCCGAAAAGGAGATGTACATTGACCAGACCGAAGAACAGCTTGCTCTACTCCTACAGGACGACGTTGAGGTGGTTGGGCAATCATCCCGCCCCGACCCCGATGCCGAACCCATCCTTATCGATCCGGCAACCGGAGAAAGGGTCCAAGACGAAGAAACCTTCGTAGGGGCAATGGCGATATACCAAGCGAACGGTGTAGAGCCCCAGTTTGACCAACCTCAGTTGTATAACGTTGAGGTACGGAGGGTACGGACCAAGAAGAGCCTAAAATTCCGTGTCCTCCCGCCAGAGAGGGTAAGGGTAGGTAATGATACCACCGATTTCACCCTTTCGGATTGTAACTATTTCGAATTTTACGACGAAACCACCATTTCTGATTTAAGAAAGGATGGTTTTAACGTACCTGACGACATTGAATCAGAAGATGGACGCTTTAACTCCACAACGACCGTAGAAGACACCGCCAGAGACGATATCTTCTATAACGATCAGGATGTCGATTTACCGGACCCTCCATGAAGCAGGTAATTGTGCGCCATGTGTGGGTCCGGCACGACTATGACGAAGACGGGATTGCTGAATTGCAGCGTGTCATCCTCGTGGGGAATAATGTCCTCTTCCGTGAGGAAACTACGACGATCCCTGTAGCGTGTATTGTACCATATGTTAATACCCATCGCCACATCGGCGAATCGGTTGGCGATTTGGTTTTTGATATTCAGCGGATCAAGACGCAGATTCTCCGGTCTGGACTGGACTCTCTGTATCTTTCCACGAACCCCCGGCATGTGGTATCAGAGAACATCAATATCGATGACCTTCTTATATCCCGTCCGGGTGGTGTCGTGCGAACCACCAACGGTGCCCGCCCCGGTGATGGTGAGATCCTTCCCCTAATCACGGAAAACGTCTTCCCCATCGCCCAAGAGGGCTTAAGGCACATGGACTCCGTTGTGGAAGCGAGGGTGGGGGTTAATCGAATCTTCCAAGGCATCGACGAGGGTAACCTAAACCAACACGACCGGGTGGGCCAATTATCAACAATGGCCGCTCAACGTGTCGAAGACGTTGCTAGATTATTTGGGGCGGGGTTTAAGCGCTTATTCAAGATAGCCCATGAGTTAGTCATCAAGTCAGGCCATAAGGCCCAAGCGCTCAAATTACGCGGAGAGTGGTTTGACGTAGACCCCTCCCAGTGGAAGACAGGCAGGGATATGCAGGTCGTTGCCCCCTTCGCTGCGGGGAATAAAGACGCGCTCTTGGATAGGCTGTTAATCCACAAGCAAATCCACGCTGAAGCCTTACAAGCAGGATTACCCATAGTAACTCCTGACGACTCTTACAAATTAGCGCTGATGATTGCTGAGGCGTCTGACGTAACAGGTACCAATATTTACACCGATCCTCAGGACATTCCTCCGCCTCCGGAAGAGCCCGATCCAACCATGATCGCCCTTGAGGTCGAGAACAAGAAGGTTGATAACCAAGCGATAGATTCAGAACGTGATGCGACACTCGACAAGTACAAAGCAGACCTCGAAGCGCAAACGCGGAAAGAACTGGCCAATCTTAATGCTGAGGTCCAAGTTGCTCTCGCACAACTCAAAGAGGGACAACAGATCAACGTTGAGAAAGTCAAGGCCAACCTCAAGGTTAACCCGATTGAAACCGAAAACGGACAATTGGGGGTTAGTGAGGCGTTCCAGACGACTCAAGAGCAGACTCAGGCTTTGGCGGAGACGCTTACAGCAGCGATTCAGGAACTCAAGTCTCTCTCAGGGCCTAAGAAGGTCGTCAGGGACAAACAAGGGAAGGTAACGGGTGTAGAACCAGCATGACCGAGGAAATGTATACCGCCTTTAAGGGTCGCATTAAGGAACTCTATTTTAGGCCGGGTTATTACCCAGCCTACTCAGAGCTTATGTCGAAACTGAAGGATTATTACATCAAGGATAGAGTATATGACCGCCAAGTCAGACCGAGTAAAAAAGCTATTAGACGATCCTGATTTACAGGAAGCGTTTAATAACGTCAGGGAGGCCATCTTCAAAGGGTGGTCACAATGTAAACCCTCCGACCACGAGCTTAAGGAAGAGTGGCATCGGAGATTATTCACTCTCGACTCCATTGAAAGAAACCTCAAAGTAGCCATCCAAGAAGGCAAGCTTGAGGACTTCATGGCCGCAGAGCAAGAAAGGGAACAAAAGATATGGAAGAAAATAAACCCACTAACGAGGACATAGGTGCTATGTTCTTGGGCGAAGAGCCCGAAACTGAGGAAGTTGTAGAAGAAGTACAAGAGGAAGCGGAAGAGGAAGTCGAAGAGGTAGAAGAAGTAGCCGCTGAGGACGACTCAGAAGATTCTGACACTACTGAAGACCCGGAGCCAGTTGAGTCTAACGATGACCTCGTTGAGGTGGAGTACGAAGGGCAGCTTATAGAAGCGCCCAAAGCCATCGCTGACGCCCTCATGCGGCAAGCCGATTATACCCAGAAAACGCAAGAGGTTGCAACCCAGCGTAAAGAGGTAGAAACGGCTTTAGGATTGGTAGAACAGCAGAAGCTTCAATACGAGTTTGCCCAATCCGTGCAGCCGAAGGTCTTGGAGGCCCAGCAGTTAGAGTCTCAGGCAGACCAATACAGAAAGTATTTAAAAACAGCTATTGATTCTGGCGAACTAGACGCTCTACAGATGCAGCGAGTACAGATGGAAATATCTGAGCTTGAATCTAACAGAGACAAGATAGTTGCCGAAATCAACAACCAAACCGATGAATTTCAGCAGGCGCAGGAACAATCCCGACAGGAACTCCTGAACAAAGGCACTGAAGTTCTCAAGCAGACGATCCCCGGCTGGGGAGAAGAAGCCCAAAAGCAATTGAGAGATTACGCCCTTGGTAGCGGTTTTACCGAACAAGAGGTGAATAGCTTGATTGACCCCCGTCAAGTCACGACGCTCTGGAAAGCTTCTCAGTACGATGTACTTCAGTCAGGAAAATCTGCGGCAGTAAAAAAGGTGCAAGACGCACCAACCATCAAACCGAAGGCCCGCGATCCAATGCCTCAAGAGACAAAGGATAAGCTCAACCTTCGGAAGAAACTCCAATCCAACAAAATATCCTCTCGCGACAAACAGAAACTAGTGGCCGAAGACTTGGCCAAGCGATGGGGCTAGGAGAATAACAAATGGCAGCAGTAACAGGTACTACTAGTACCTTTAGTGTTGGCTCTGGCGGTGGTAACCGTGAGGACTTGGAAGACACAATTCACGAGCTTTTTGCTGATGAGAATTTCTTTTCCTCGAACCTCGATAAGGTTTCCGCTAGTGCTACGCTTCACGAGTGGCTGGGAGATGAGCTTGACGCTCCCGGTGGTAATATTAACATTGAAGGCGATGAAGCATCCTTCGCTACCGTAGCCAACCCGGCACGTTACAACAACTACACCCAGATTGTCAAAAAGACATTCATCATCTCGGGTACGCAGGAAGTTGTTAACAAGGCTGGCCGGCGCTCGGAGATCGGCCGTCAGGCTGTGAAGAAGATGCGCGAAGCTGCAAACGACCTTGAGTACGCGCTGTGTCGTAACCAAGCTGCTACGGCAGGTGGTACGGGCACGGGTCGTTCTTTGGGCTCGATTGAGACTTGGATCGGTGCTACCACCGCTTCCAGCTCGGCAGCTACGCAGGTTGTACTGTCTACGTCTACGGCATCTGCTACGACGCCCCCGATTGCCTCGGGCGCTCCGGGTGTTGCCCCGACGGACGGCTCTACGACCGCAGCTTTGACCGAAGCTGGTCTTCGTCTGGCCTTGGAGTCTAACTGGAACTACGGTGCTACCACGGATGTTGTCGTGGTTAACGCAACCGCTAAGAACTACATTAACGACTTCACTGGCATCGCAACACGTAACGTTGACGTTGGTCGTCGGCAGCAGGCATCCATCACGGGTGCGGCTGACCTGTACGTATCTAACTTTGGTGTTCACCGTGTTGTCCTCCACCGTCACGTACGGGCGAGCGTTGCGCTCTGCTTGGATACGTCGCTGTGGGCAGTTGGCAATCTTCGCAACTGGATGACAGAACGGCTCGCCAAGACGGGTGACGCAGAGAAACGTCAGATCCTTTGTGAGAAGACGCTTGTTTGCCGCAACCCTCGCGGTAGCTCAAAGGTTGTAGCCATCGGCTAAACCTGAGGAGGGGCCCCGAAAGGGGCCCTTCACTTAAAATGAGTAAATTTCTAGATTACAACCCAAGCCGAGGGACATGGTACGAATACGACTATGACCCTAATGAAGAGATCGCCGGAATCACAACGAAACAGGACGTAGAGCCTGTGTTGGATTACGCTAAGGCATTAAAAAACTCAGGGATGCACGACAAAGTTGGGGACTTTAGCAGGTACGCGATTATTCCCGCAGCAGTAGAGTTAGAGCTAAGACAAAAAGGCATTAACATCTACGATCAACACCAGACCAAAGATTTGTTGCGAGAGATCAACCAGAATTATCCACATCTCAAGACGACGAATCTACACCATGAATGAACTTGAACACGCACAAGATTTAGCCGAAGCAGGCGAACTAGACGACGCTTACCGTCTGGCTGATAAGGCCTTAAAAGAAGACCCCAACAACCTTCGATGGTTAATGGTTATGACGTACCTGATGCTTCAGTCGGAGAAGCCGGTTCTAGCGTATCATCTTGCGAAACGATGCACAGATATAGCTCCCCGGGAGGCCGGGGCTTGGATGAATCGAGGCATGTCATGTCGAGATCTATGGAGAGATGAAGAAGGACTTCGCTACTTCCGTAGGGGAATGAAGTACTCCAACAACGACGCGCAAAAGTCTCAGTTGGCGATAAACATATCTTCGATATTGATAGACACTGGCCAGTTTGTAGAAGGCGAGAAGTACTGTCATCAGGCATTGGAACTTAATCCTGACTCAGTGAAAGCACGGGCAAATCTTGGCTTTTGTCAGCTTGCGCAACGTAATTGGGGGGAGGGCTGGAATAACTACCGCTCTGTAATAGGGCACGAATGGCGTCCCCGACATAAATATGCTGACGAACCGTTATGGGACGGTCGCAGCAAGGGCACAATAGTTGTATACGGAGAGCAAGGTCTGGGCGATCAGATTTCGTTTGCATCAATGTTACCCGATATGAAAGAGTGGTGTGACAAGAACGATTCACGCTTAATTGTAGACATTAATCCCCGCTTAGGCAACCTTCTTAGAAGGACGTTCCCTGATATTCGTATCTACGGGAACCAAATGAATAAAAACCTTACTTGGCTTCCCGAGGACCAGTCGATTGATTACTCGATTCCGATTGGTCAGTTGGGAGAATATTTTCGGACAAGTGACGAAGACTTTCCCGGCTCCGCCTTTCTTCAGCCTGATGCTGATAGGGTGCTGCAATGGAAAGCACTATTCCAATCCAAAGAAAAGCCAGTGATAGGATTAGCATGGAGTGGTGGGATTCCAAAAACAGGAAGCAAGTTCCGGCGAGTAGACTTAGACCGCTTATTGCCCCTCCTAAAATCAGTAGACGCTCACTGGGTTTCATTACAGTATAAACCTTCTGGTAAGGAGATAGAAAGGTTTAAGCGGGATCATCCAGAGATTGATATACATCAATACTCACACTGTACCCTGTCCCAAGATTACGACGATACCGTGGCAATGGTCGCGGCCCTAGATCATGTAGTATGTATGCATACAACGATAGTTCACGTAGCAGGTGGCCTTGGAGTTCCATGCTGGACGTTTGTTCCTCAAAACTCTCAATGGAGATACGGAACTCAAGGCGAGGATTTTCCTTGGGCGTCATCTGTAAGAATCCTCCGTCAAAGGACTAGGGGGTATTGGGAAGACATTATAGAGGAAACAGGGAATGAACTCAAGTCTTTGTACGCCGGAGTACGCGGAACAGCAAAGAAAGCTCCACGAAAAAGGAAACTACGGAGTAACGGCGCAAAAGTACGGCCAACTCGTAAGCAAGCTCGTAGACGAACTGAAGATCGACCATCTGCTTGACTACGGGTGTGGGTCTAACCTCAGTCTGACTCAGACTCTTCGCCCTCAACGGGAATTGAAGTATCAGGGGTATGATCCGGGGGTTCAGGAATACTCTGAGGAACCAGTTCCTGCTGAACTTGTGGTCTGTATTGACGTTCTTGAGCATATAGAGCCACATCTTCTTGAAAATGTACTAGACCATTTAGAATCTTTGACCGAAGTCGCGTTATTTGCGTCTGTACATATGGGTCCGGCGGGCAAGACGCTTGAAGACGGGCGAAACGCCCATCTAACGCAAGAATCTCCTGATTGGTGGCTACCAAAATTTCTGGAAAGGTTCGATCTTCAGACATTTCAATTAGTGTCTCCCGTCGAATTTTTCATCATAGCACATAATTCTAGCCTAAGTCTAGAGGCTTAACAAGACCACTCCGAGACAAGGAAGGTCCCAACGGAGTAAACAATGATCCCAATATACGTGGGTTTCGACCCAAGGGAAGCTTTAGTATACCACACATTCTGTCAGTCAGTCATCGAGAACGCGAGCAGTCCAGTCAGTTTTACACCACTCCATCAAGCCATGCTTGGTGGCTTTGACGGACAACAGGATGGGACTAACGCCTTTATCTTCAGCAGGTACCTCGTACCGTACCTTAACGGCTTCGTCGGGCCCGCCATATTCGTTGATGGTGACATGATCGTCAATGGTGACATTAACGACCTCATCGACCTTTTCGACCCAGACATGGCCGTTCAAGTCGTAAAGCACGACTACAAAACTAACTACCCCCGGAAGTACGTGGGCACTCCGATAGAAAACGATAACGTCGACTATCCGAGGAAGAACTGGTCCAGTGTGATGATCTTTAACTGTGGTCATCCTGCGAATGCAATTCTGACCCCTGAATTTGTATCTGAAGCGGGCGGGGCTTTCTTACACCGATTTCAATGGTTACAGGACGATCAGATTGGTTCTCTACCTCCAGAGTGGAATTGGCTGGAATATGAATATGCCCAGAACAATCAAGCAAAACTTGTCCACCACACTCTAGGATCACCAGCTTTTTCACATTATCAGGAGTCGCCATCTTCTCGGTCCTTTAACAGATATTTGTTGAATGCTACCAACATGGAAGGCGAACGTCAAGCGGAAATACTAAGAAGGGCCCATTGGCACAATGGCAGACACCAAAATAACACAATTAGCGACTCTAGGAGCACTAGCGGACGCGGACCTGTTTGTAGCGGTAGATGACGTAGGCGGATCCCCCCAGAGCACCTCTTTACGGGCGGACGCGTTCAAAACCTACATTGAGGGTAACGCGAACACCGCCCCCTATTGGGCCCAAACCACTGAGGAAAGTGGCGCTGGGGTCACCCCCGTTAACTACAACGAACCTCCGGGGGTGCTAGAGCGATACGTAGACAACGCAAGCCCCGGCGTCACCAATATATATTCCGGCATAACCGCGGCTCTGAGCGCCTATGATTACTGCGAGTTTGGCGCAAGCTCCTATTTGTCAGGATCTACAATAACCCTGACCGCCAACCAAACCCTTCGCGGGGTTGACTGGCGCAACACCTCGTTAACTGCTGGGGCTGGTGTTACCGGGTCTTTAATTATCATTGACGACCGATGCACCGTTGAGAACATGCAGATCAACGGGACGGGGACGAAAGGCACCACCAACGGCATCAAAACAGCCGATACTGGTTCTCGCTGGAGCGTGCGGGATATTACTGTTAATAACTTTGTTAACGGTATTAACCTCCAAGCCTGTTGGATTTGTCACATAGACAGGGTTTTGATTCAGGCATGCACTGATGGAATCTACGTAAACAACGCTGACAATTACGATGATCCCGTTAACGCGATCAACATTGTTGGCGGTGAGATCGCCTCTTGCTCGCAAGCGGGGATACATTTTGAGCAGGGGGGCGGTGGCAGCTTCTCTGTCAACAACTTCAATATTTACGGGTGCGCCATAGAGCCTTCTGGTACGTATGGCATCTGGGTTGAGAACGTTGGTATACAGCTAATCAATCTTAACGGCGTTTACTTTGAGGCTTGTGGTGATGCCTGTTATCGGCAGGACACCGGCATTTCCGCCGCTATATTTGTGAACTGCCTGTTCGATGTTGATAACAACGCAGCAACCGACAAGGGCATTGATATAACGGCGGGCGTTACCGAGAACATCACAGTACAAAGCAGCCGCTTTACCAGAATGGGCGGATCATCAGCCACAGACGGCATTAGCCTTGGGGCTAGCGCAACTGTAAGCAACCTAACGTTAATATCAAATGCGTGGACCGATTCTGCCTTGGGGATCGTTAATGACGCCTCCGCCGCAATTACGTCAATAAATGATGAGGAACGTGGTACTAGGTTTGCTGAGAACGTATTTATCAAAGAAAAGAATGTAGCGACGACGGACCAAACAGGCTGGGGGCAGTTTTGGGTCAAGAATAACACCCCTAATAGACCGCGCTATACCGACGACGCCGGAACAGACTTCTGGGTTCCGGTGTCAGATGGTGGCACCGGGGGTGCATCGTCTGCTGGAGTGGGCAATCAGTACGTAGAACTGGAAATCAACGGCAACACTTACAAGATTCTACACGATGGTACGGTCTAGTGGCCTCGCTCTACTACGAGCTAGAGACATCCTCTGATGACCTTTTACTAGAGGATGGTACTGGCAATTACCTCTTAGAGCCTGTCACAGGGACTATATCTGGGGTTATCAAGAAACAACAAAGCATTAGCGCTGTTTTGGACGAGACTATGGCAATCACGAAAATGAGGCGCGGGGATAACATAGACCTTGTTTACACCATAAGCGACCAATCCGGGAGCATAGAAAACCTGACGGGTGGGTCGATCACTTGGAAAGCCTTAAGGTCTGGGTCGACCACCGAGAAAATATCAAAGACTGGTGTGCTTACTGACCCAACTAATGGGGTTACAACTATTTCCTTGGACCCTGCAGATACTTCCTCTTTAGGAGGGACTTATGCTGTAGAGGCCAAATACACAGATTCAGGGTCGGATGTTTATACATTTGACGCGGGCGCAATTATCATTCAAACGGATAGCGATTAATGGCTGTTATAACCAACTACGCATCACTACAGACAGCGGTTTCTGATTATCTTGCTAGGGATGATCTTACGTCTTTTGTGCCTAATTTTATACAGAACGCAGAGAATAAGCTCTATCGGTCTATTAATCTGCGCAACGAAGAAACGGCTCTTAACGTTTCCATATCGAGCGGGGCTGCGGCAGTACCCTCCGACTTTAAGGCTCTGAAGTATGCTTACTTCGATAGGACGCCCGTACAACTATTAGAATGGACGCCCATCTCCGAGCTTTATCACGACTACCCTAACCGCTCTGACTCTGGAGTTCCTTGCCTGATTTCTCGCGAGGGCTCCAATTTTATTTTCGGTCCCGCGTCGCAAGACGGAACCCTGAAGGGGATCTATTACGCCAAGCTTGATCCCCTCCGCACAACTGACCCCAACTGGTACACAACGAATGCGCCCGAGGTGCTTCTGTACGCCTCACTATTAGAGGCCCAACCATTCATCTTGGGAGATGAAAGAATTCCCGTATGGCAGGGCCTTTTGCTAGACGCCCTAGAGTCTATAAGGACAGAGCAAGACAATGCCGAATACTCTAAGGGCCCATTAATCCAGAGGGTTAGCTAGTGAAGCTGCGGAGAGACTTTCTGAATTGGCGTCCCGACCTAGAGGATTTTGGCTCTGACCACTTGACTGTTGCTGACAATATGCTGCACAGCGACGAAGGCTGGAAGCAGATAACCTTACAAACTCAGGGGTCTGTTTCAACGGCAAACGGGCTTGCCTCTATAACATTAACAGCGCTTCAAGCCAGACCGATGGGGGCAAGAAGGGATCTTGCAACAAGCGGTCAAAATAATTATATGCTGGGCGTAATCGCACACGCAACCACAACGGCCTTGCAAGAAGGGGTGCACTTCGTAGAGAACCCGGGCGGCGAGCTGTCAACTGCGCAAAGCCTATTCTCTCAGGGCGCAACCTCTCAGGCTATCGTGGCGTTTGATTCCTGTGAGTTAAACGACAATGTTTTTGTTTGCGCTTTTGGCGTCGCTGAGGCCACAACTACCTCATTACAAACAATTTCTAACCATGCTGCAACCATGACGATTGTAGAATGACCAAACCATTATACGGCGGCGGAAGCCCCAATACATTTACCGCTATAGGGTTTTCAAACTCTATTGTTGACCTTCCGTTTACTTGCGCTACGGTCAATCAGTTTGTCATGGTTGGCGGTGGAGACTCAAACGGCTTTCCCCAGTCCGCGGTGCGATGGTCTGCCATAGGGGACCCTACAGATTGGCCTACCCCGGGGACAGACGACGCTAGAGCGAAGCAGGCCGGGGAAGAGTCGTTACCAAACCAATTTGGTGTTGTTACGGCGGTATCCGGTGGTGATTTTTATGGCTATATCTTCCAAGAGAGGGCGATAACAAAAGCCACTTATGTTGGCGGCGACATTGTTTTTGGCTTTGACACCTTTGAAGAGTCTAGGGGCTGTTGGGAATACAATCGAAGGACCAACGTCGATGATATGGTTTTCTTTGAGAGCGAGTTTGGCTATCACATGCTCCAGAACGACCAAATTGCAGACATCGGCAGGGGCGTTGTTGACGAGACATACCCACCGCAAAAGACGCTTGCAGGATCAGGAACGCACGGCCAAGCAAACCAGCAAAACGTTGTAGCAAACCAAGCCTTGGACTGTGTGTTCTTTGAGTCGCAAAATCTTTGCTACAACTATAAGACCGGGCAATGGTCAAGGCTTCCTGCCTATAGCGGCAAGACCTTTGTGCAAATTGACGACGCAAGCGGCATTGTTGGCATGATAGAGATCACAGCGACTGGCGGAAAGCTGTTCGATCAGGATGGGGGCACGGCTCAAACTGCAACGCTAGAAACAAACTCCGCCGACTTAAGTCAGGGCGGGCGGTCTGTTATTAACAGTGTCCGCCCCCACATAAACGGTGGAACCACCGCCGTTAGGGTGGGGGTGCAAGACGCCTTGAGCGATTCTGTCACGTACTCAACAGGTACGGCGCTAAATTCAAGGACGGGCGCGAGTAACTTCCGCGGGGCGGACAACAAGCCCGAGGGTAAGTTTGTTCGCACAGAATACGTAATCACTGGCGGATTTACCACCGCGCTAGGAGCAGACATTGAGTTCTCCTCATCAGGCGGCAACACTTAGCACCTACGGATCAAAGCAAATACCTTACGTGTGGGACCGAATAAAACCACACATCGAAAGGGCCTTGGAAAGGGGCTCGAATTACACCATCAGCGACATTTACAAAGGACTCGCAAAGGCAGAAATGCAGTTATGGGTTTGGCAGGGTTGTAGAGATATTCACGCTGCGATGGTGACGACAATACAAACACAAAAAGATACCACCTTCTGCCTTCTGTTAGCGGTTGGAGGGTCGAGAATGAATGAATGGGTTGACTACCTTCCTGTCGTAAAGGGATGGGCGAAAGAGAAGGGCTGTCATGAAATGAGAATATACGGTCGTAGGGGTTGGGCTAAATTGCTCGACTTCGAGATCGTTTGTACAAAAATGAGACAAGAACTATGAGCACTGGGCCAGATGAAGTAACTTCAACCACCACCACAGAGCCGCCCCAGCAATTACAGCCGCTTTTTAACATTGCTACCGACCTCATTGGAGGTCAGTTTGGGCTTCCCGGCCAAAGCCAGCTTGGGGCTCTATCGGGGAAAGAAAGGCGACAGTTTGCGAAGCTCCAGAGGCTGCGCGACAAGGGGAAGAGGTTTAAAAAGCAATCCCGTTTAGAAGAAAAACTTGGCCTCACCCCCGGTGGTACATTTAGCGACCAGCCGGGAAGCTTGACAGGATTAGGCGACCTCAGCGGCATCTTTAACAACCAGCCCGGGTCTGACCTCCTAGGGCAGGCCGCAGACCTCACAGGATCCACCCTAGCGGGCGACTTCCTCTCACCGGACTCCAACCCCTTCCTGATGGATATATTCAACAGAGGGGCTGACACGATCACTAATAGGCTCAATACGAGCTTCGCAGGGGCCGGTAGGGACTTGGGGGCCGCACGCCCAGCAGCCAAGCAGGAGTTTAGCGACCTGTTTGCTAATCTCTTTGGCGGGAACTTCCAAGCCGAGCGGGGCAGGCAGGAACGAGCCCTCACAGCCGCTCAGGGCCTTGATCCTATCAACCAGTTGATTAACCGCCTTGCAGCACTCACACCTAACGCGGGCGGCATTACGACCTCCACACAACCAGTATTCCAGACGGGGTTATTCTAATGGCTGACGTACTTAGCTTGCTCCCCATGCTGATGGGAGGCTCCACTGTTGGGCCAGCGGCCCCGGCCCCTAACTTGGGCGGTGGTGGGCTATTAGGTGGTGATCCTAACGCAGCCGCTATCGCAGAACTCGCCAAACAAGATAACTTTGGCCAGCCCCTTTCAGAGGCGCTTGAGGAAGCAGAGACATTCCAGCTCCCACAAGTTCCTGCTGACATCCAAGCCGATGACGGCCCCTCCTTCCTTGATAGAGCGAAAGGCTTTGGGAGTGGGTTCTTTGAGGGCCTAGACGCTCAATTCGAATCCCCATCAAGAACCTTGGGGATAGGATTACTCAATCAGGCCCGCCCCGGCGCGGGCAATGCCGCTTTAGGCCTTATGGGGCTATTGGGCGGAATACGAGGTGCATTCAATGCCTGACTTTATAGACATGATTCTAGGCGTAGGCGCAGGGAAGCCCGGAGCCCCACAATCAAGACTGGACAAGTTTATTTCAAACCCCTTCCTGTTGAACCTCCTTGCCCAACAGGGTAGTTCGCTAACCCCCGGTCCTTCGCCGATTGGTGTTATCGGAAGGGCTGGACTGGCGACAGCACAGCAGAAACGTGAGGACGAGAAGGCGGCTCTAAATAAGCAGCTGATTGAGTCACAGATTGGCAGAAACGAGGCCTTATCTGCAAAGGGATCTAACCCCACGGCGGGCAACATACAAAGCGTACAGAAAGGGGAGAACGGGAACTTCTGGATTGCTACTCGTGGGGGAGAGTTTAAGGACACTGGCGTCCCGTTTAATCAGAATGTCGAATTCCTGAAGCAGGCCGATGATAGCGTGATCGCCGTAGACCGCACAACCGCACAACCGCTAGGTACTGTTATATCGCCAGAAGACGCGAAACAGGCAACGGTTAGGGCGGCACAGACTGATGCGGAGATTGCCCTACCCGAGGAACTAGCAAGACTTGACGCGACAATCAGGAAGACCGACGAAACCGTCCAGAAGATTGATGACGTTCTGCCCCTAGTTAAGCCCAGTAATGTTGGCGTAGAGGTTTTCCGCAAGGACTTGCCGGGGTTCTTGGGTGGCGAGGTTCGAACGCTCAACAGGGCCATCAAGAGCCTTCAGGCTAACTTCGGCTTTGATACTCTTAACGAGATGCGGCAGGCATCTAAAACGGGCGGAGCTTTGGGTCAGGTGTCCGAGAGGGAGCTTGAGTTGCTCATTAATGCTCTACAGGCCCTTGATCAGGGTGGCGATGTTGATGTTCTGCGCGAGAATCTAGTTAAGGTACAAACGCATTACAACAACTATAAGCGTGAGATAGAAAAAATGAAGCGTATTATGCGCCGTCAGGCTGGCGAGGATGTGGAGGAGCCCACCAAGCCTATTGAGGAAATGACAGACTCAGAACTACAGGCAATTATCGATGGCGGTTAGTCCAGAAGAGGCGAGAAAAGAGCTGGCCCGGAGAGAGCTAGAGAGACGCAAGGCGCAAACTGAAGCGCCAGAGCCACCGGGCTTTGCGCTTGGCAGTCCCGGCCCCACGATCATTGACTCTATGCTTGGGCTGGGCGATGTCTTGAACACAACAGCAAGAGGCGCTGTGGGCCGATTTGCTGGTGGACTTGCGGCCGCACCAGTAGCAGGAGATGTTGAGGCCAGAGAAAAGATCTTTGAGAAAGTTACCTCTGCGCCGGCGTTCAACCGTCCACTGACCACCCCAGCAGGGCAAGCAATTGGTCAGAAGTTAGGTGCTGTGGGTGAGAAGATAGACACAGGCATAACTGATGCTTTCGGTGTGTTGCCGGGAGGCCCCGCCGTACAAGCTGGTGCCAGAACCATCGTACAAGCACCACTAGAGCTTCTTGGTCTGAGGCAATTGTTTAGAGGCGGCGCATCTGCCGTTAGGAATGCTGGGCGGGCACCTACCTCACCTAGACCCCCCTCCCCGATTACCCCAGAGGTTGACGATCTGTTTAATGCTGGCCGCGTTGCTTTCAACGAGGCAAGGCTTAATGGTGGCGGAATTAAGCCTGATGTTCTGGATGGGTTTGCGACCAAGATACGGACCCTGAAGGATGACCGCACCGGCCTTAAAATCCGATTTAGCGAAAGAACCGAACCAAAGTCTGCGGGAATTCGCGCTGACCTGCTTGACGACCTTGACTCAAGGAATGTCAACTTTGACGAACTCATGGAGATTCGTGAGATAGCTACTCGCGCATCTATATCACCAGATGCCGCAGAACGGCGGCTGTCAGGGATACTGAGGAATGAGATTGATAAATTTGTTGACTCTTTAGGCCCTGATGATGTTATCTCTGGCAACCCACAGCAGGCGGCACAAGCGCTCAATACTGCTAGGCAGCTTTGGCGGGACGCCAGTAAGGCGAGAACCATTGAGCGAATGATTGAGGTTGCCGAAGACAACGCCTCTCAATTCAGCGGATCGGGGCTAGAGAACGCCCTCAGAACCCAATTCCGCCAACTCTCACGACGTATAAAGCAGGGCAAGGAGTTTGGCTGGACGCCCGAAGAGGCGGCTGCGATTCAATTGGTTGCTCGCGGCGGGCCAATTGACAACGTATTCCGATTCATTGGCAAGGCAGCGCCCACAGGAATAGTCAGTGGCGGTATCGGCTTCGGCGCGGGAGCTATGGTGGGTGGCCCGGTATTGGGCGCGGCAGTGCCCATTACTGGCGCAATTGGCAGAAAGCTAGCAGAAAGATCAACAATCAGGAACGCACAAAGCGCACTTAACCTGCCCCTCCAGAGAAGCCTGATTAACCCATGACCCTACGCCGCACCCTAGTAGGTCAGCGCCAAAGCCCCGGTCGTATACCTGAAAAGGTAGAGATAGTCGCTGACATCCGCCCCAACACCTCAGAGATAACCGTAGGCGGATTTAATAGCAGCAGCATTCAGGACGCATTGGGCTCGGCCTCTACAGGCTACACAGTATACTTTCCGCCGGGAAGGTATATTATGTCTGCGGCTGCGTCCTTATCAAGTATAAACGACCTTACCCTTGTTGGCTATGGGGCCATTCTTGTTGAAACAGCAGATGACCTAACGGACCACCTCTCTTTTACAAGCTGCGACAGGCTAAAAATACTTGGCTTTTCGTTTGAGGCGGCAGAAACGCATACAAGCTTTGCGGCAGACTCCCCATCTGCGGAACGACAGTTTATCGGCCTTACTACGTGCGATGACGCTACCGTAAGGGACATATACGGCACCAACAAACGAAGGCTCTTAACAGCAGACACTTGCCGATCACTTAATGTTGATGGGTACTCGTTTAACGGTTTTTTTCAAGAGATAGAATCTGGTATTCAGTCAAACGCGAATAACGCCCCCTGCGTTACCCTAAAGGGGTGTGACGACTCCACCGTATCTAATGGGAGAGTCTTGAACCACGGCTCTGCCTGTCTGGTGCAAACGACCGCAGAGCGCGTCGCCATTCGCGGGATAGTCGGTGAGGATCTACACGATAATGGTGTATATATATCCAGTGGTAAGGATTGCACCGTCACTAACTGCACGTTTAACGATGTCGGCGTAGATGGGATTAAAACCCGCGGCGACGGTATGACCATCTGTGGGAACTCCTTGCGGGACGTAGGGAACGACTCAGGCGGTGGGGCTGGGGTTGCAGTAGAGGGGTTAAGCTCGGCCTCAGACAATGATAATGCTAACGGCTCCGGCGCTACCATAATCGGCAACACCATTGCTGACTCCGACCACGGCATCCGCACTGGCGAGAATAACAGCAAGTATTTAAGGGATGTGGTTATCTCTGGAAACACGATTCACAACTGTAGCGTAACAGGGCAGGTAGGCGCTATTAACTGCAAGATAAACCAAGGCATCACCATAACCAATAATATCATCAGGGACTTTGATGGGGACTATGGGATATTCGTTGCCGCCCAGTTCTCTGACTCAATTGATGACACCTTCGTAGACGGGGATGTTACCGTAGGTACAGATCAAATAACCTTAACGGCGCATTCTTTTAATGACGGGAACTCTGTTGTTTTAACAACTACGGGAACCCTGCCAGCGGGACTATCAACAGAAGACGTTTATTACGTTAGCGACGTTGACTCCAATACCATCGCCCTATACACGGACAAAGAGCTTACATCGATAGTTGATATTACGGCGGCAGCGGGTGGCGGTACACACACTATCACGCATATGCCGGGATCGAACATCAACGTATCTCACAACTCCATTGAGCAGGGCTCTGGGTCATCCTCAAGCGAAAGGGGCGGAATCAAGGTTAATTATTGCGCCGACAACCTAGTGGTTAACGGCAATACCTTTAGAGATATTGATTGCAACATTGGGGTTAGGTTATTCAACTGCCACCAAGGCATTGTGGGGTATAACACTTACTTGAACGAACAAGTAGTCAGAATCCCCTCCAGCGAGAACAACAAGGATATTACTGTTGTAGGTAACCGGGGCGCTACGCTCAACGTAGACGGCGACGAAAACACCATCTTACAGAACGACTGCACAGTAACGGGCTACCCCGCCTCTTCAACAACCCCAAGAACTCAAGGGCAGGTAACGATTGATACCGGCGAGGCATATATGGCCACCGGTACGTCTAGCTCATCTGACTGGCAGCAGATAACCCCGTAATTTTTTTTCTCCGGAGAAGATTTTATGGGACAAACTTCCCAAGATAAGGACCCAACGTGTCGGACGAAGAGACAAACAGACGCCTTGAACATATTGAGGAGCAAATCGGTGAAATCAAAGACGACCTCGAAGAGATTAAGCTGGATCGCGCAAAGTTTAGAGGGGCGCTTGGGGCTGTTCTACTTGTCGTTACTGTTATAGTTTCCGGTGTTAAACTGCTTTGGGGATTTCTTAAAGAGCATCTTACGTGGACGTAAAATGGGCTTAGGTGACACTCAACGACAATTTGCATTGCACGTAGCTGAATTAATCAAATTCATCTACGACTCCGGGTATGAGGTGACCTTGGGGGATGCCTTTAGGGACCCTAGATCACACTCCCCGATGGGCATAAAAGGCGTGTATGGGCGCGCTTATTCGGCCCACAAGCAACGATTAGCCATTGACTTGAACTTGTTCAAGGATGGCGTGTATTTGCGCCACACAGAGTCACACAAGAAGTTTGGCGACTTCTGGAAAGGCCTCCATCCTGATAACCGGTGGGGTGGGGACTTCGAGAGAAAAGACGGAAATCATTATTCTAGGAAGTTTGGAGATATTGCGTGAGCCAGAA